>Ga0209676_1000397_pt1 | contig 79463 bp, 80 predicted proteins | sample AraplaCvi_mLB_r2_FD_184282 | JGI IMG/M metagenome (GOLD analysis project Ga0209676, IMG submission 184282) | Arabidopsis root microbial communities from North Carolina, USA - plate scrape MF_Cvi_mLB_r2 (SPAdes) (version 2) | ecosystem: Host-associated > Plants > Roots > Endosphere | place: USA...
TTGGTGCCTTGCCGTTGAACGTCGGCGAGCAGGCGGATGATCGTCGCCTGGTGGAATCCACTCGTGCGTTGTTCAAAACCGGTTTCTTTCAAGATATCCAGCTGGGCCGCGAAGGCAACGTTCTGGTCATCACCGTGGTCGAGCGTCCATCGGTCGCCAGTATTGAAATCGAGGGCAACAAAGCGATTTCCACTGAAGACCTGATGAAAGGCCTCAAGCAATCCGGTCTGGCCGAAGGCGAAATCTTCCAGCGCGCCACCCTCGAGGGTGTCCGTAACGAACTCCAACGTCAGTACGTCGCCCAGGGTCGCTACTCGGCCACCGTCGATACCGAAGTGGTCTCGCAGCCGCGTAACCGCGTGGGTCTGAAAGTGAAGATCAACGAAGGTACGGTTGCCGCCATCCAGCACATCAACGTGGTAGGCAATACGGTATTCCCTGAGGAAGACCTGACCGACCTGTTCGAACTGAAAACCACCAACTGGCTGTCGTTCTTCAAGAACGATGACAAATATGCCCGTGAAAAACTCTCCGGTGACCTGGAGCGTCTGCGTTCCTACTACCTGGATCGCGGCTACATCAACATGGACATCGCTTCGACCCAGGTGTCGATTACCCCGGACAAGAAGCACGTCTACATCACCGTCAACGTGACCGAGGGTGAGAAGTACACCGTTCGTGACGTCAAGCTCAGCGGTGACCTGAAAGTTCCTGAAGACCAGGTCAAGTCGCTGTTGCTGGTGCAGAAAGGCCAGGTGTTCTCGCGCAAGCTGATGACCACCACTTCCGAGCTGATCACCCGTCGTCTGGGTAACGAGGGTTACACCTTCGCCAACGTCAACGGCGTGCCTCAGCCGCACGATGACGACCACACTGTGGACATCCTCTTCGCTGTCGATCCGGGCAAGCGTGCCTACGTCAACCGCATCAACTTCCGTGGCAACACCAAGTCCGAGGACGAAGTGCTGCGTCGTGAGATGCGCCAGATGGAAGGCGGCTGGGCTTCGACCTACCTGATCGACCAGTCCAAGACGCGTCTGGAACGTCTGGGCTTCTTCAAGGAAGTCAACGTTGAAACCCCGGCCGTGCCAGGTGTCGACGACCAGGTTGACGTGAACTATGCGGTTGAAGAACAGGCTTCCGGTTCGATCACTGCCAGCGTCGGTTTCGCCCAGAGTGCCGGTCTGATCCTCGGTGGTTCGATCACCCAGAACAACTTCCTCGGTACCGGTAACCGCGTCAGCATCGGCCTGACCCGCAGCGAATACCAGAGCCGCTACAATTTCGGCTACGTTGACCCCTACTGGACCGCCGATGGCGTGAGCCTGGGTTACAACGCGTTCTACCGCACCACCGACTACGATGAACTCGATGCCGATATTTCCAGCTATGCGGTAGACAGCCTCGGTGCCGGCGTCAACGTCGGTTACCCGATCAGCGAGACTTCGCGTCTGACGTTCGGTCTGTCTGCCCAGCAGGACAAGATCAACACCGGTCGCTATACCGTTGACGAGATTTTCGACTTCGTTAAAAAAGAAGGCGATCAGTACCTGAACTTCAAGGCGTCGGCCGGTTGGTCCGAGTCGACGTTGAACAAGGGGGTTCTGCCGACCCGTGGCCGTTCCCAGAGCCTGACCCTGGAAACCACCATCCCGGGCAGCGACCTGTCGTTCTTCAAACTTGACTACCGTGGTCAGCTGTTCCAGCCGATCACCGAAAACTACACCATGCGTCTGCACACCGAACTCGGTTATGGCGACGGCTACGGTTCGACCGACGGCCTGCCGTTCTATGAAAACTACTATGCCGGTGGCTTCAACTCGGTACGTGGCTTCAAGGACAGCACTCTGGGCCCACGCAGTACGCCGAGTCAGGGTAATAACCCGGGGACCTCTCGAGATCCCGACCAGGATCCATTGCCATTCGGTGGTAACGTCCTGATCCAGGGTGGTGTCGAGGTGCTGTTCCCGCTGCCATTCGTCAAGGATCAACGTTCCCTGCGCACCTCGGTTTTCTGGGACGTCGGTAACGTGTTCGACTCGCAGTGCAAGGACACTACGAACGCGAACGGTACTTCGTCCAATACCAAATGCAACGACATCAGCCTGAGCAACATGGCCAGTTCCGTCGGTGTCGGCGTGACCTGGGTCACCGCACTGGGGCCTTTGAGCTTCGCCCTGGCGATGCCGATCAAGAAACCGGATGACGCTGAAACTCAAGTGTTCCAATTCTCCCTCGGCCAGACGTTCTAAGCGTCTGACCCAAGACAACGACAATGGATTTTGTAGGAGTGCATCGTGCGTAAGTTGACTCAATTGGTTCTCCTGGCCTCCGTACTGGTGGCAGGCCCGGCGTTCGCCGACATGAAAATTGCCGTGCTGAACTATCAGATGGCACTGCTGGAATCCGACGCGGCGAAGAAATACGCCGTGGATGCCGAGAAGAAGTTCGGTCCGCAACTGACCAAGCTGAAAACCCTGGAAAGCAGCGCCAAAGGCATTCAGGACCGTCTGATGGCCGGTGGCGACAAGATGCAGCAGGGCGAGCGTGAGCGTCTGGAGCTGGAATTCAAGCAAAAGGCCCGCGACTTCCAGTTCCAGTCCAAGGAACTGAACGAAGCCAAGGCCGTTGCCGACCGCGAAATGCTCAAGCAGCTGAAGCCGAAACTGGACAGCGCTGTGGAAGAAGTCATCAAGAAAGGTGGTTTTGACCTGGTGTTCGAGCGTGGCGCAGTCATCGATGTCAAACCTCAGTACGACATCACGCGCCAGGTTATCGAGCGCATGAATCAGCTGAAGTAACCCATGACCGTAACTATCAGGCTCGGCCAGTTGGCCGAGCACCTCGGCGCCACCCTGCGTGGCGACCCCGAGACGCAAATTACTGGGCTAGCCACTTTGCAAGAGGCTGGCCCAGCTCAGTTGAGCTTTCTGGCAAATCCCCAATACCGTAAATACCTGGCCGGTTCACAGGCCGCTGCGTTGCTGCTCAAGCAGGCGGACGCTGAAGGTTTCGCCGGTAATGCCCTGGTGGTGCCGGATCCTTATCTGGCCTACGCGCGTATCTCGCATTTGTTCGATCCAAAGCCAAAAGCTGCTGCGGGTATTCACCCGACGGCGGTCATTGCGCCGGACGCGGTAGTTGATCCGAGTGCCAGCATTGGCCCGTTCGTGGTCATCGAAGCCGGGGCTCGCGTTGCGGCACAGGTGACGCTGGGCGCGCATTGCGTAGTCGGCGCTCGCAGCGAGATCGGTGAGGGCGGCTGGCTGGCTCCTCGCGTCACGCTGTATCACGACGTACGCATCGGCAAACGTGTGGTGATTCAGTCCGGTGCCGTGATCGGTGGCGAGGGCTTCGGCTTCGCCAACGAAAAAGGCGTCTGGCAGAAAATCGCCCAGATCGGTGGCGTGACCATCGGCGACGATGTCGAGATTGGCGTGAACACCGCCATCGACCGCGGCGCCCTGGCCGATACCGTGATCGGCAACGGCGTCAAGCTCGACAACCAGATCCAGATTGCGCACAACGTCCAGGTCGGTGATCACACCGCCATGGCCGCCTGTGTCGGCATCTCCGGCAGCACCAAAATCGGCAAGCACTGCATGCTCGCCGGTGGTGTCGGTCTGGTCGGCCACATTGATATCTGCGACAACGTTTTCCTGACCGGGATGACCATGGTGACCCACTCGATTACCGAGCCGGGCGCCTATTCTTCCGGCACAGCCATGCAACCGGCGGCCGAATGGCGCAAAAGCGCGGCCCGCATCCGTCAGCTCGATGACATCGCGCGACGGTTGAAACAGCTGGAAAAGCGCGTAGGGGAAGTGACCCCTGACGGCAATGCTTCATCTGATGGCTGATACCATTTCCATATCAAGTGTGCACAGCCTCTAGACTGCCTCCTTGATTTGCTAGAGGAGTGCGCGTCAGTCGCGCTCCCAATCTTTACATAGGCTTTCCCCTGAAATGATGGACATCAACGAGATTCGCGAATACCTGCCTCACCGTTACCCGTTCCTGCTGGTGGACCGGGTGGTGGAACTGGACACTGAAGGCAAGCGAATTCGCGCCTACAAGAATGTCAGCATCAATGAACCGTTCTTCAATGGTCACTTCCCTGCGCATCCGATCATGCCGGGCGTGCTGATCATCGAAGCGATGGCTCAGGCTGCCGGGATCCTCGGTTTCAAGATGCTCGACGTCAAACCGGCCGACGGCACCCTGTATTACTTCGTCGGTTCCGACAAGCTGCGCTTCCGTCAGCCAGTCAAGCCGGGCGACCAGTTGATTCTTGAAGCGACCTTCATCAGCTGCAAGCGCAAGATCTGGAAGTTCGAGTGCCAGGCTTCGGTCGATGGCAAGCCAGTCTGCTCGGCGGAAATCATCTGCGCGGAACAAAAAGTATGAGTTTGATTGACCCTCGCGCAATCATCGATCCGTCCGCCGTTCTGGCTGACGGCGTCGAGGTCGGCCCGTGGTCGATCATCGGCGCAGGTGTGGAAATCGGCGAGGGTACCGTGATCGGGCCGCATGTGATCCTCAAGGGGCCGACCCGCATTGGTAAGCACAATCGCATCTACCAGTTTTCTTCGGTAGGCGAAGACACCCCGGATCTGAAATACAAAGGCGAGGAAACCCGCCTGGTGATCGGTGACCACAACGTCATCCGCGAAGGCGTGACCATTCACCGTGGCACCGTTCAGGATCGTTCGGAAACCACCCTGGGTGATCACAACCTGATCATGGCCTATGCCCACATCGGTCACGACAGCGTCATCGGCAATCACTGCATTCTGGTCAACAACACCGCGCTTGCCGGCCATGTGCACGTTGACGACTGGGCGATCCTCTCCGGTTTCACGCTGGTGCATCAGTACTGCCACATCGGCGCGCACAGCTTTTCCGGCATGGGCACGGCGATCGGCAAGGACGTTCCGGCGTTCGTCACCGTGTTCGGCAACCCGGCCGAGGCGCGCAGCATGAACTTCGAAGGCATGCGCCGTCGCGGTTTCAGCGAAGATGCGATCCACGCCTTGCGCCGTGCCTACAAGACCGTCTACCGCCAGGGCCTGACGGTCGAGCAGGCGCTGGCCGAGCTGGTCGAGCCGTCTGCGCAGTTCCCTGAAGTCGCCGTGTTCCGCGATTCGATCCAGGCATCGACCCGCGGCATCACCCGCTGATCATGGCCAGTCTGCGTATTGCGCTGGTGGCGGGTGAGGCTTCCGGTGACATTCTCGGCGCCGGCCTCATGCGCGCGCTCAAGGCACAACATCCGGCGATCGAGTTCATCGGTGTCGGCGGGCCGCTGATGCAGGCTGAAGGCCTGACCTCGTACTTCCCCATGGAGCGCCTGTCGGTCATGGGCCTGGTGGAAGTGCTCGGTCGGCTGCGTGAATTGCTCAAGCGCCGCAAGGACTTGATTGCCACGCTGATCGCCGCCAGGCCGGACGTGTTCATCGGCATCGACGCGCCGGATTTCAACCTCAATATCGAACTCAAGCTGCGTCAGGCCGGGATCAAGACCGTGCATTACGTCAGCCCGTCGGTGTGGGCGTGGCGGCAGAAGCGGGTGCTGAAGATCCGCGAAGGTTGCGATCTGATGCTCACCCTGTTGCCGTTCGAAGCGAAATTCTACGAAGAGAAGGGCGTGCCGGTACGTTTCGTCGGTCACACCCTCGCCGATACGATTCCGCTCGAGGCTGACCGCGCCGCTGCACGTGCCGAGTTGGGTTTGCCCGACGGCCCGCTGGTGGCACTGATGCCGGGCAGCCGTGGCGGTGAAGTCAGTCGCCTCGGCGCACTGTTTCTGGATACTGCCGAGCGCCTGCGAGGCATGCGTCCGGGCGTACGCTTTGTCATTCCCTGTGCCAATCCGGAACGCCGCGTGCAATTGGAAGCGCTGCTGGTCGGCCGCGATTTGCCGGTGACATTGCTCGATGGTAAATCGCATCTGGCCCTCGCCGCGTGCAACGCCGTGTTGATCGCATCGGGCACTGCTACCCTTGAAGCGCTGCTGTACAAGCGGCCGATGGTGGTGGCGTATCGATTGGCGCCGCTGACATTCTGGATTCTCAAACGCATGGTCAAGAGCCCCTACGTGTCGCTGCCCAACTTGCTCGCCCAGCGCTTGCTGGTGCCGGAGTTGTTGCAGGATGATGCGACTGTCGAGGCGTTGGCGCAGACGCTGTCGCCATTGATCGAAGGCGGAGAGGAACAGACCCGCGGTTTCGACGAGATCCACCGCACGCTGCGGCGCGATGCTTCCAATCAGGCGGCGGACGCCGTCCTTAACCTGATCGGCAAACCACAATGAGCAAGACAAGCATGCAGATGGGCCTCGATTTCACCCTGGTCGCCGAAGTCGAAGAACTGGTCGCCGGCGTCGATGAAGTGGGTCGTGGCCCCTTGTGTGGCGCGGTGGTGACGGCGGCGGTGATCCTCGATCCGAACCGGCCAATCCTCGGCCTCGACGATTCGAAGAAGCTCACCGAAGCCAAGCGTGAAAAGCTGTACGACGAGATCTGCGAAAAGGCCCTGAGTTGGTGCATTGCCCGCGCCGAGGTCGAAGAAATCGATGATCTGAACATTCTCCACGCCACCATGTTGGCGATGCAGCGTGCGGTCGCTGGCCTGCACGTTCAGCCGAAACTGGCGATGATCGATGGCAACCGCTGCCCGCATCTGCCGATGCGCGCCGAAGCGGTGATTCAGGGTGATGGCAAGGTTCCGGCCATCGCAGCGGCGTCGATTCTGGCCAAGGTCAGTCGCGATCGCGAGATGGCGGCATTCGAATTGATCTACCCGGGCTACGGCATCGGCGGCCATAAAGGCTACCCGACGCCCGTTCATCTGGAAGCGCTGGCGCGGCTCGGCCCGACGCCGATTCACCGCCGCTCGTTCGCCCCGGTCCGCCTGGCTTATGAGGCGCGGGAAAGCCTCACGCAGGTTTAGGCACAAGGCTGATGTTTTATTCGAGGCCCGGTACAATCCGGGCCTCGTTGTCTCTATGTAACTGGACAGGATCACTATGCCGGCTTCATTCGTTCATCTACGCCTGCACACTGAGTACTCCCTGGTCGACGGGCTGGTGCGGATCAAGCCCCTGGTCAAGGCGCTGACCGCCATGAACATGCCGGCGGTCGCGGTCACCGATCAGAACAACATGTGTTCTCTGGTCAAGTTCTATAAAAACGCCATGGGCGCCGGCATCAAGCCGATCTGCGGTGCCGACCTGTGGCTGGCGAACAAGGACCCGGATGCGCCGCTGAGCCGCATCAGCCTGCTGGTGATGAACGCTCAGGGTTATCGCAATCTCACCGAACTGATCTCCCGCGGCTTCATCGAAGGCCAGCGCAACGGCATGGTCATTGTCGAGCGCGAGTGGGTGGCCGAGGCCAACGAAGGCCTGATCATGCTGTCCGCCGCCAAAGAAGGCGAGATCGGCATGGCCATGATCGGCGGCAATCCGGCGGAAGCCGAAGCGCTGACCCGCGAGTGGATGGCGGTGTTCCCGGATCGCTTCTATCTGGAAATCCAGCGCACCAACCGTCCCAACGATGAAGAGCAACTGCACGGCGCCGTGGCACTGGCCGACAAACTGGGCGCGCCGCTGGTGGCGACCAACGATGTGCGCTTCATCAAGCAGGAAGACTTCGCCGCCCACGAAACCCGCGTGTGCATCGGTGAAGGCCGTGCACTCGACGACCCGCGCCGCTCAAAGAATTACAGCGATCAGCAATACCTGAAAAGCGCCGAGGAAATGCTCGAGCTGTTCAGCGATATTCCCGACGCCATCGAAAACACCGTCGAGATTGCCAAGCGCTGCAACATCGACGTGAAGCTGGGCACGCACTTCCTGCCCAACTTCCCGATCCCCGATGGCATGACCATCGACGAATATTTCCGCAAGGTTTCCTTCGAAGGTCTTGAAGAACGCCTGGCGGTGCTGCTGCCCAGGGACACCACCGAAGACTACGAAGCCAAGCGTCAGGTGTACGTCGATCGCTTGAATTTCGAGCTGGATATCATCATCCAGATGGGCTTTCCCGGTTACTTCCTGATCGTGATGGACTTTATCCAGTGGGCCAAGAACAACGGCGTACCGGTAGGTCCGGGCCGTGGGTCGGGTGCCGGTTCGCTGGTGGCTTACGTACAGAAGATCACCGACCTCGACCCGCTGGAATATGACCTGCTGTTCGAACGCTTCCTTAATCCGGAACGGGTCTCGATGCCCGACTTCGACGTCGACTTCTGCATGGACGGTCGCGACCGCGTGATCGATTACGTGGCCGAGAAATACGGTCGCAACGCGGTGAGCCAGATCATCACCTTCGGTTCCATGGCCGCCAAGGCTGTGGTGCGTGACGTGGCGCGGGTGCAGGGCAAGTCCTACGGCCTGGCGGATCGTCTGTCGAAGATGATTCCGTTCGAAGTCGGCATGACCCTGGAAAAAGCCTACGAGCAGGAAGAGATCCTGCGTGACTTCATCAAGGTCGATGAAGAAGCCGCGGAAATCTGGGAGATGGCGCGCAAGCTCGAGGGCGTGGTGCGTAACGTCGGTAAGCACGCCGGTGGTGTGGTGATCGCACCGACCAAGCTGACCGACTTCTCGCCAATCTATTGCGACGAGGCCGGCGACGGTCTGGTGACCCAGTTCGACAAGGACGACGTTGAGGCAGCCGGTCTGGTGAAGTTCGACTTTCTCGGCCTGCGTACGCTGACGATCATCGACTGGGCGCTGAAAACCATCAACCGCGACCGCGCCAAGGTCAACGAGCCACCGCTGGATATCGCTTTTATCCCGCTGGACGACAAGCCGACCTACCAGTTGCTGCAAAAAGCCGAAACCACGGCGGTGTTCCAGCTTGAATCCCGCGGCATGAAGGAGCTGATCAAAAAGCTCAAGCCCGACTGCCTGGAAGACTTGATCGCACTGGTGGCACTGTTCCGTCCGGGTCCGCTGCAATCGGGCATGGTGGACGACTTCATCAACCGTAAGCACGGGCGCGCCGAGCTGGCCTATCCGCACTCGGACTACCAGTACGACGGCCTCAAGCCGGTACTGGCGCCGACTTACGGCATCATCCTGTATCAGGAACAGGTGATGCAGATTGCCCAGGTCATGGCCGGTTACACCCTCGGTGGTGCGGACATGCTGCGTCGAGCGATGGGTAAGAAAAAGCCCGAGGAAATGGCCAAGCAGCGCGGCGGTTTCATTGAAGGTTGCGCGACCAACGGCATCGACGCCGACCTTGCCGGTAACATTTTCGACCTGGTGGAAAAATTCGCCGGTTACGGCTTCAACAAGTCCCACTCTGCCGCCTACGGTCTGGTGTCGTACCAGACCGCCTGGCTGAAAGCTCACTACCCGGCGCCGTTCATGGCCGCGGTACTCTCGGCGGACATGCACAACACCGACAAGGTCGTGACCTTGATCGAGGAAGTGCGCACGATGAAGCTGCGTCTCGACGCGCCAGACGTGAACACTTCGGAGTTCAAGTTCACGGTGAACGACGACGGCCGTATCGTTTATGGCCTCGGCGCGATCAAGGGCGTCGGTGAAGGCCCGGTGGAAGCGATCACCGAAGCGCGTCAGGCCGGTCCATTCAAGGATCTGTTCGATTTCTGCGCGCGGGTCGACCTCAAGCGCATCAACAAACGCACCCTCGATGGCCTGATTCGCAGCGGTGCGCTGGATCGCCTCGGCCCGTATTTCCATGACGAGCAGAAAGCCTATCAAGCCAACATCGACCGCAACCGCGCGGTGTTGCTGGCGGCGATGGAAGAAGCGATCAAGGCGGCCGAGCAGACTGCGCGTACTCACGACAGTGGTCACGCCGATCTGTTTGGCGGTTTGTTCGTCGAAGAAGATGCCGACGTTTATGCATCCCATCGCAAGGCCAAGGAGCTGACCCTCAAGGAACGTCTCAAGGGTGAAAAAGACACCTTGGGCCTGTACCTGACCGGTCACCCGATCGACGAGTACGAAGGCGAGATTCGCCGCTTCGCTCGTCAGCGCATCATCGACCTGAAACCGGCGCGCGATACGCAGACTGTGGCGGGGATGATCATTGCCCTGCGGGTGATGAAGAACAAGAAGGGCGACAAGATGGGCTTCATCACCCTCGACGACCGTTCCGGGCGGATCGAGGCGTCGCTGTTTGCCGATGCGTTCCATTCCGCGCAGTCACTGCTGCAGACCGACGCGATGGTGGTGGTCGAGGGCGAAGTCAGCAACGACGACTTCTCCGGCGGCCTGCGCCTGCGGGTCAAGCGCGTGATGAGCATGGAGGATGCGCGGACCAACCTGGCCGAAAGCCTGCGCCTGAAGCTGCACACCCAAGATCTCAAAGGCGATCAGCTACGCTGGTTGGGCGAACTGCTCAAGCGTCATCGCGGCGCGTGCCCGGTCACCATGGAGTACACCAGCCCGGATGCGAAGACCTTGCTGCAGTTCGGCGAGACCTGGCGGATCGACCCGGCGGATGCCTTGATTCAAGCCCTGCGTGACCAGTTCGGGCGAGACAACGTCTTCCTCCAATACCGTTGACCGGCAAGTGCCATCATTGTGCTTGCCCGCAACCTGAATTTTTAATCTCGACCTCAGCGCGCCTCTCCCTTAAGGTAGGGCGCGAATAGACAACCGGCCGGCCCAAGCTCACTTGGGACACGACCCAAGACGGACGCCTATGAACCCGAATTTTCTAGATTTCGAACAGCCGATCGCCGACCTGCAAGCCAAGATCGAAGAGTTGCGCTTGGTCGGTAATGACAATTCGCTGAATATCGGCGATGAGATCTCCCGCCTGCAGGACAAGAGCAAGACGCTCACCGAAGACATTTTCGGCAAGCTGACCAGCTGGCAGATCGCACGTCTGGCGCGTCACCCGAAACGTCCTTACACCCTGGACTACATCGAGCACATCTTCACCGAGTTCGACGAACTGCACGGTGACCGTCACTTCTCCGACGACGCGGCCATTGTGGGCGGCGTGGCACGTCTGGAAGACCAGCCAGTGATGGTGATCGGTCACCAGAAGGGCCGTGAAGTGCGTGAAAAGGTACGCCGCAACTTCGGCATGCCGCGTCCGGAAGGCTACCGCAAGGCTTGCCGCCTGATGGAAATGGCCGAACGTTTCAAGATGCCGATCCTGACCTTCATCGATACCCCGGGCGCCTACCCTGGCATCGACGCCGAAGAGCGCAACCAGAGCGAAGCGATCGCCTGGAACCTGCGCGTCATGGCTCGCCTGAAAACCCCGATCATCGCCACCGTGATTGGTGAAGGTGGTTCCGGCGGTGCACTGGCGATCGGCGTGTGCGATCAGTTGAACATGCTGCAGTACTCGACCTACGCGGTGATCTCGCCGGAAGGTTGCGCGTCGATTCTGTGGAAAACCGCAGAGAAAGCGCCGGATGCTGCTGAAGCGATGGGCATCACTGCCGAGCGTCTGAAAGGCCTCGGCATCGTCGACAAGGTGATCGGCGAGCCTCTGGGCGGCGCTCACCGTGATCCGGCCGCTGCCGCTGCCTCGATCCGCGCCGAGCTGAGCTCGCAACTGGCGATGCTGAAGAAGTTCGACAACGAAGCGCTGCTCAAGCGTCGTTACGATCGTCTGATGAGCTACGGCCTCTAAGTCGAGCCGTTTCGGCCAACGATGCAAAACACTGTGGGAGCGGGCTTGCCCGCGAATGCGATGTAACATTCAACGACTGTGTTGGCTGTTTCAGCGCTTTCGCGAGCAAGCCCGCTCCCACATTTGGTTTGTGAAAAGGTAGAAAAATGGGTCAGCCCTCGATTGATTTGCCTTCCAGGCTTCTGCGCAATCTCAAGCCCTGGCTCGGTGCTTCCCATTGGCGGATCGCCTTCTCCGGTGGCCTCGATTCCACCGTCTTGCTGCACCTTCTGGCAAATCTTGCCAAAACCCATTCCCTTCCCGCGCTAAGTGCCATCCATGTCCATCACGGCCTTCAGACTGTGGCCGACGCGTGGCCGGCGCATTGTCAGGCTGTCTGCGATGAACTGGCGGTGCCGTTGCAAGTGGTGCATGTGCAGGTGCAGCCGGGGGCGAGTCTGGAGCGGGCGGCGCGGGATGCGCGCTATGCAGCGTTCATAGCGGCGACTCAGGCCAGTGATGTGCTGCTGACCGGGCAGCATCGCGATGATCAGGCTGAAACGCTGTTGTTTCGCCTGTTGCGTGGCGCTGGCGTGCGTGGGTTGTCCGGTATGCCAGTTCAGCGCGTGCTGGGGCAGGGCAGTCTGGTTCGGCCGTTACTCGATGTTACGCGGGCCGAGCTGGAAGCCTATGCGCACGACCATGGTCTGCGTTGGATTGAGGACCCTTCCAATCAGGATCGACAGTTCTCGCGCAACTATCTGCGCCATCAGGTCATGCCGTTGCTGACCGGCCGCTGGCCTCAGGCTCACGCCAGCATGGCCCGCAGTGCGGCGCATCTGCGTGAGGCGCAAGGTTTGCTCGATGAGCTGGCTCAAATCGATCTGGCTCAAGCAAGCTTGCCCGCCGAGTTCGAATGGTCGGGATTGCCATCATTGGAGTTTGCGGCCATCGCGGGGTTGTCCGATGCCCGTCAGCGAAACGCACTCAGTCACTGGCTTGAACCTTTGACCCGACTGCCGGATACCGACCATTGGTCGGGTTGGGCGGACCTGCGCGATGCCGGCGACGGTGCTTCGCCGATCTGGCGTCTGGCGGATGGCGAGTTGCATCGAAGCGCCGGTCGTTTGTGGTGGCTCAGCGGGCAATGGCTGCGCGCGCCGGTGGTCAGCGGCGACTGGCATGACCTGTCGTCAGCGCTACGCTTGCCCGATAACGGACGTGTCATGTTCATCGGCCAGACTCCCGTCGGGCCGCTGCAAATCCGCTATCGGCAGGGCGGCGAGGTGATGCATCTGGCGGATCGCGGTCATCGTGATCTCAAGCGCCTGCTCAATGAGCGCGCGGTGCCGGGCTTCGTGCGTGGCAGATTGCCGCTGCTGTTTCGCGGTGAAGTATTGCTCGCCGTGGCGAACCTGCCGGGGCTCGACGGCAATGCGCTGGAAGGCTGGCGATTGCATTGGCAGCCTTCGGACGAAGATCAAGGTTTGAGATGAAGGGGGCATTCCGGTAGACTACGCTCCCTTCTTGATACAACTTCTGTGGATTCGCCTGAATTGCAGGAGTTGCCGATTACCAAGCAGTCTTTGCTGGGCGATTCCAAAAAATGTGTAGCGAGCAACGTACCGGTGTTTTCACTTCCGGTCTGTCCCAACGCGGCGGTTTTTTTGAAAGGTGCACTGTGATTAATGCAGGTGATCGGGGGCTTCGGCCTTCCTTCGCTTTCCCCGGCGGCTCGGACCGCTTTAACGCAGACTTCTAGGGTTTTTCATGACGCGCTACATATTCGTCACGGGCGGTGTTGTTTCTTCTTTGGGGAAAGGCATTGCATCGGCTTCATTGGCGGCCATCCTGGAGGCGCGGGGGCTTAAGGTCACCATGCTGAAGCTGGATCCGTACATCAACGTCGACCCGGGCACCATGAGCCCGTTCCAGCACGGTGAAGTGTTCGTCACCCACGACGGCGCCGAGACCGACCTGGACCTGGGCCACTACGAGCGGTTCATCCGCACGACCATGACCCAGAACAACAACTTCACCACCGGCCGTGTCTACGAACACGTGCTGCGCAAAGAGCGCCGTGGTGACTACCTGGGTGCAACCATCCAGGTGATTCCGCACATCACCGACGAAATCAAGCGTCGCATCATCAAGGGCGCCGGCGATGCCGACGTGGCCCTGGTGGAAATCGGTGGCACCGTTGGCGACATCGAATCGCAACCGTTCCTCGAAGCCATCCGCCAGCTGCGTGTGGAAGTCGGTTCCAAGCGCGCGATGCTGATGCACCTGACCCTGGTTCCGTATATCGCCACCGCAGGCGAAACCAAGACCAAGCCGACCCAGCACTCCGTGAAGGAACTGCGTTCGATCGGCCTGCAGCCAGACGTTCTGATCTGCCGTTCCGACCATCCGGTGGATGTGTCGTCGCGTCGCAAGATCGCGCTGTTCACCAACGTTGAAGAGCGTGCGGTGATCTCCCTGGAAGACGTCGACACCATCTACAAGATCCCGGCCGTGCTGCACGCTCAGGGTCTGGACGATTTCGTCGTCGAGCGTTTCGGTCTGCAATGCAATGGCGCCGACCTGTCCGAGTGGGAAAAGGTCGTTGATGCCAAGCTCAATCCAGAGCACGAAGTCACCATCGCGATGGTCGGCAAGTACATGGAGCTGCTGGACGCCTACAAGTCGCTGATCGAAGCGATGAGTCACGCCGGCATCACCAACCGTACCAAGGTCAACCTGCGCTACATCGATTCCGAAGACATCGAGAACCAGGGCACCGCGCTGCTGGAAGGCGTCGACGCGATCCTCGTACCGGGCGGCTTCGGTCTGCGTGGCGTGGAAGGCAAGATCACTGCCGTTCAATACGCTCGCGAAAACAAGGTTCCATACCTGGGGATCTGCCTGGGCATGCAAGTGGCGGTCATCGAGTTCGCCCGTAACGTGCTGGGCTGGAAAGACGCCAACTCCACCGAATTCGATCGTGCCAGCGGCCATCCGGTTGTCGGTCTGATCACCGAGTGGGAAGACGCTACCGGTGCAGTCGAAACCCGTACCGAAGCGTCCGATCTGGGCGGCACCATGCGCCTCGGCGCTCAGGAATGCCTGCTCGAAGCCGGCTCCAAGGTGCACGACTGCTACGGCAAGGATGTGATTGTCGAGCGTCACCGTCACCGTTACGAAGTGAACAACAACCTGCTGCCGCAAATCATCGAGGCTGGCCTGAAAATCTCCGGTCGCTCTTCCGATGCTGCGCTGGTTGAAGTGGTCGAAGCTCCGGATCATCCATGGTTCGTCGCTTGCCAGTTCCACCCAGAGTTCACCTCGACGCCACGCGATGGCCATCCGCTGTTCAGCGGCTTCGTCAAAGCGGCATTGGCTCAACACCAGAAGAAGGCGTAACCCCGATGGCACAGAAGATCATCCGCGTCGGCGACATCGAGATTGCCAACGACAAACCCATGGTGCTGTTCGGCGGCATGAACGTGCTGGAAAGCCGTGACATGGCCATGCAGGTTTGCGAAGAGTACGTGAAGGTCACCGAAAAACTCGGCATCCCTTACGTGTTCAAGGCCAGCTTCGACAAGGCCAACCGTTCTTCTGTGACCTCCTATCGCGGTCCTGGCCTGGAAGAGGGCATGCGCATCTTCCAGGACATCAAACAAGCCTTCGGCGTGCCGATTATCACCGACGTCCACGAGCCTGACCAGGCCGCGGTCGTCGCCGAGGTCTGCGACATCATCCAGCTGCCGGCCTTCCTGTCGCGCCAGACCGATCTGGTCGTCGCGATGGCCAAGACCAACGCTGTGATCAACATCAAGAAAGCCCAGTTCCTCGCGCCTCAGGAAATGAAACACATCCTGAACAAGTGCGTGGAAGCGGGTAACGATCAGTTGATCCTCTGCGAGCGTGGTTCGAGCTTCGGCTACAACAACCTCGTGGTCGACATGCTCGGCTTCGGCATCATGAAGCAGTTCGAGTACCCGGTATTCTTCGACGTGACCCATTCGCTGCAAATGCCTGGCGGTCGTTCCGACTCTGCCGGCGGTCGCCGCGCCCAGGTCACCGACCTGGCCAAGGCTGGCATGAGCCAGTCGCTGGCGGGCCTGTTCCTCGAAGCGCACCCGGATCCGGACAACGCCAAATGCGACGGCCCTTGCGCCTTGCGTCTGGACAAACTGGAGCCATTCCTGGCCCAGCTCAAAGCCCTGGACGAACTGGTGAAGAGTTTTCCGACGGTAGAAACCGCGTAAACCTCAATTCTCCGGTAAAGTACCGCACGATTTGTCGCTCATGCCCTCGGGTATGAGCGTTGTCGTCTGCAAGCTGCCCGCTGCACACCACTTGCCGACGGTAAAAAGATTTCCTCTAGCTGCGTCGTTTTCGTCAACTTTGGAGTGTTTACAACAATGGCAAAAATCGTCGACATCAAAGGTCGTGAAGTTCTCGACTCCCGTGGCAATCCCACCGTGGAAGCGGACGTGCTTCTCGACAACGGCATCATCGGCAGCGCTTGCGCGCCGTCCGGTGCATCCACTGGCTCGCGTGAAGCGCTCGAGCTGCGTGATGGCGACAAGAGCCGTTACCTGGGCAAGGGCGTGCTCAAGGCGGTAGCCAACATCAACGGTCCGATCCGCGATCTGCTGCTGGGCACCGACCCAAGCGACCAGAAAGCCCTGGATCACGCGATGATCAAGCTGGACGGTACTGAAAACAAAGCGACCCTGGGCGCCAACGCGATCCTCGCCGTCTCCCTGGCTGCGGCCAAGGCGGCTGCACAGGATCAGGACCTGCCGCTGTACGCTCACATCGCCAACCTGAACGGCACTCCGGGTGTGTACTCGATGCCGGTTCCGATGATGAACATCATCAACGGTGGCGAACACGCCGACAACAACGTCGACATCCAGGAATTCATGGTTCAGCCGGTTGGCGCCAAGTCTTTCTCGGAAGGTCTGCGCATGGGCACCGAGATTTTCCATCACCTCAAAGCCGTGCTGAAGGCCCGTGGCCTGAGCACTGCTGTCGGTGACGAAGGCGGTTTCGCGCCGAACCTGGCGTCCAACGAAGACGCACTGAAAGTGATTTCCGAAGCAGTCGCCAACGCCGGTTACAAGCTGGGCACCGACGTGACCCTGGCTCTGGACTGCGCGGCCAGCGAGTTCTTCGAAGACGGCAAGTACAACCTGTCCGGCGAAGGCCAGGTGTTCACCGCTGAAGGTTTCGCCGACTACCTCAAAGGTCTGACCGAGCGTTACCCGATCATCTCGATCGAAGACGGTCTGGACGAGTCCGACTGGGCTGGCTGGAAGATCCTCACCGACAAGATCGGCGAGAAGACCCAACTGGTCGGCGACGACCTGTTCGTGACCAACACCAAGATCCTGAAAGAAGGCATCGATAAAAAGATCGCCAACTCGATCCTGATCAAGTTCAACCAGATCGGCACCCTGACCGAAACCCTGGAAGCCATCCAGATGGCCAAGGCTGCCGGTTACACCGCCGTGATCTCGCACCGTTCCGGCGAAACCGAAGATTCGACCATTGCCGACCTGGCTGTGGGTACTTCGGCTGGCCAGATCAAGACCGGTTCGCTGTGCCGTTCCGACCGCGTTTCCAAGTACAACCAACTGCTGCGTATCGAAGAGCAGTTGAATGGCAAGGCCAAGTACAACGGTCGCTCCGAGTTCCGCGGCTAAGTTGTAAATGGTAAAAAGACACCGGATTGTGTCGGAAAAGTCGTGACAGCGATGGATTTGCCACTAATCTGATGCCTTATATGCACAAGCCTGGATATTCCAGGCTTCGTGCTATCAGATGCTTCAAAGTTTTGGCGTGGCTGTCTTTTTTCACTGGATACCTGATATTCGATGCGCAGTCCTTACTGGTTGTTTCTCGTTTTGCTCTTGCTGCTGGCCGGTCTGCAGTACCGCCTGTGGGTGGGCAATGGCAGTCTGGCGCAGGTCGCCGAGCTGAAACAGCAGATCGCCGATCAACATGCCGAGAACGAAGGCCTGCTGGAGCGCAACCGGGTGATGGACGCTGAAGTCAGCGAGTTGAAGAAAGGCATGGAGACCGTCGAAGAGCGGGCTCGCCACGAACTGGGCATGGTCAAGGACGGCGAAACCCTTTACCAGTTGGCCCAATGATCGATTCCCTGCCGGCCTTCTGGGCCGTGATTCCTGCCGCGGGCGTCGGTGCCCGAATGGCCGCGGACCGTCCCAAGCAATACCTGCAACTGGGCGGACGCACAATTCTCGAACACAGCCTCGGCTGTTTCCTCGATCACCCGCGCCTCAAGGGGCTGGTGGTCAGTCTTGCGGTTGACGATCCTTATTGGCCGAACCTGGCCTGCGTCAACGATTCGCGCATTCAGCGGGTCGACGGCGCAGCCGAGCGTTCCGGTTCGGTGCTCAACGCCTTGCTGCATCTGCATGCGCAGGGTGCCGACGATGACGATTGGGTGCTGGTGCACGATGCGGCCCGGCCGAATCTGAGTCGTGATGATCTCGACAAGTTGCTCGCTGAACTGGCGGATGACCCGGTGGGCGGTCTATTGGCGGTTCCCGCTCGCGACACGCTTAAACGCGTTGATAAAAACGGGCGTGTGGTTGAAACGGTGGATCGCAGCGTGATCTGGCAGGCGTATACGCCGCAGATGTTTCGCCTCGGGGCTTTGCATCGGGCGTTGGCGGACAGTCTGGTCGCTGATGCGGTGATTACCGACGAGGCTTCGGCGATGGAGTGGGCCGGTCTGGCGCCGCGTCTGGTCGAAGGGCGGGCGGATAATCTCAAAGTGACCCGGCCGGAAGATCTGGAGTGGTTGCGCCAGCGTTGGGCGAACCGCCGCTGAGTTGTGCGCTGCCAGTGCTGTTGCCTTCGCGAGCAGGCTCGCTCCCACCCTTGACCGCTTTCGACAGGTAGATGGGCTTACCCTGTGGGAGCGAGCCTGCTCGCGAAAGCGGTCGCACAGGCAACCCATCACTCAAAGCTTGTACTCTGGACGCTCCGCCAGTCCCACCTTCAAATAATCCACCAACTTGCGCACCTTCGGCGACAAATGCCGCTGCTGCGGATACAGCGCCCACACCGCGGTGTTCGGCGGCTGATGCGGCTCCAGCAAGGAAATCAGCGCGCCGCTGTGCAAATGCTCGAGCACGTAATAGTCCGGCAACTGACACAACCCGACCCCCTGCAGCGCCGCATCCAGCACCGCCTGCCCACTGTTGCAGCGCCAGTTTCCCTGCACCCGCTGGGAAAATTCCCGGCCGTTCTGTTCCAGTTGCCAAATATCCGAACTGCCGATCAGGCAGTTGTGCCGACTCAACTCCGACAAACTGTGTGGGCGCCCGTACCGTTCAAGGTAGGAAGGTGACGCGCACAGGTACATGCGCCGCGGCGCCAGGCGTGTCGCGACCAACCGGGAATCCTGCAGTCGACCGAGGCGAATCGCCAGGTCCAGCCCTTCATGCACCAGGTCCAGCTGGCGATTGCTCAACTCGATGTCGATGCGCAACTGCGGATACAGGCCCATGAAGCGAGTCACCAGCGGCACGATGAAGCGTTCACCATAGGCCACCGCGCAGGTCATGCGCAGCATGCCTTTCGGTTCGCTGGTCAGATCGCCCACCGCGCGCAAGGCTTCCTCACGACCGTCCTGCAGGCGCTGGCAATGTTGCAGGAAAGTCTGCCCGGCTTCGGTCAGCGTTACGCGACGGGTGCTGCGGTACAGCAGACGCGTCTGCAAACGCTCTTCGAGCCGTACGATTTGTCGACTGATGTGTGAGGAAGAAACCCCAAGACGTTCGGCAGCGGCGGTGAATTGGTTGCACTCGGCGACGGCGACAAACTCGTCAATGCCTTCCCAGCGGTTTTCCGACACTTGGATTATCCCTGTATGGCAATAATGTTTTGCTTTCGTCCGGATTATTCCTCAGAGCGCGCTGAACTACACTGTCTGTCTGCTTTTTTATTCACTGGATTTACTGGAGAGTCAGCATGATCAAGTCACGCGCCGCCGTTGCCTTCGAGGCCAAGAAGCCCCTGGAAATCGTAGAAGTCGATGTCGCCATGCCCAAGGCCGGTGAAGTACTGCTGCGCGTCGTCGCTTCCGGCGTATGCCATACAGACGCGTACACCTTGTCCGGCGCAGATCCGGAGGGCATCTTCCCGTCGATCCTCGGTCATGAAGGCGGCGCTATCGTTGAAGCGATTGGCGAGGGCGTGACCTCGGTCGCCGTCGGCGATCACGTCATCCCCCTCTACACCCCTGAATGCGGCCAGTGCAAATTCTGCAAATCGGGCAAGACCAACCTCTGTCAGGCCATTCGCGCTACCCAAGGCAAAGGCCTGATGCCAGACGGCACTTCGCGTTTTTCCTACAAGGGCGAAACGATTTTCCACTACATGGGCACGTCGACCTTCTCTGAATACACCGTGCTTCCGGAAATTTCCGTGGCCAAGATCTCCAAAGATGCGCCGCTGGAAAAGGTCTGCCTGCTCGGCTGCGGCGTCACCACCGGCATCGGCGCCGTGCTCAACACCGCCAAGGTCAAACCGGGTGACACCGTGGCTATCTTCGGTCTCGGTGGTATTGGTTTGTCGGCCGTGATTGGCGCGGTGAAAGCCAAGGCCGCGCGCATCATCGCCATCGACATCAACCCGGCCAAGTTCGAAATTGCCAGGCAGCTGGGTGCTACCGACTGCGTGAACCCGAAAGACTACGATCGTCCGATCCAGGAAGTGATCGTCGACATGACCGACGGCGGCGTCGACTTTTCCTTCGAGTGCATCGGCAATGTGCAACTGATGCGCGCCGCGCTTGAGTGCTGCCACAAAGGCTGGGGCGAGTCGGTCATCATCGGTGTGGCCGGTGCCGGCCAGGAAATTGCCACTCGCCCATTCCAGCTGGTCACCGGTCGCGTCTGGCGCGGTTCGGCGTTCGGCGGCGTGCGTGGCCGCAGCGAATTGCCAAGCTACGTCGACATGGCCCAGAGCGGCGAAATCCCGCTGGATACCTTCATCACCCACACCATGGGCCTGGAAGATATCAACAAGGCATTCGACCTGATGCACGAAGGCAAGAGCATCCGCACCGTCATACATTTCTAACAGCAGCTCCGAGCTGCAAGTTTCAAGCTGCAAGTAAAGGCATACGTGCTTTTTCTTGAAGCTTGCGGCTTGCAGCTTACAGCTAGGGAGAATCCCTTGAATCTGGAAAATATTTCCTGTCAGAAGAGTTTCGGTGGTTGGCACAAGCGTTATCGCCATCGCTCCGAAGTGCTTGACTGCGATATGGTCTTTGCCGTGTACCTGCCGCCGCAGGCGGAGCAGGGCGGCAAGCTGCCGGTGTTGTACTGGTTATCGGGGCTGACCTGCACCGATGAGAACTTCATGCAGAAGGCCGGTGCGATGCGCATGGCGGCGCAGCTCGGTCTGATCATCGTCGCGCCGGACACCAGCCCGCGTGGCCCGGATGTCCCGGACGATGCAGAGAAGGCCTGGGACTTTGGCCTCGGCGCGGGGTTTTATCTGAACGCCACGCAGGCGCCATGGGCGCGTCACTATCGGATGCATGACTATGTCGTGAAGGAATTGCCTGCACTGGTTGAAGCGCATTTCCCCGCCTCCGACAAACGCAGCATCAGCGGCCACTCCATGGGCGGTCACGGTGCTCTGGTTTGTGCTTTGCGCAACCCCGGGCGCTATAAATCGGTGTCGGCCTTTTCGCCGATCACCCATCCGATCGATTGCCCATGGGGCCAGAAAGCCTTTTCTCATTATCTGGGCGAAGACCGCTCGAAGTGGAAAGAGTGGGACGCGTGCGTGCTGATCGCCGATGCTGCCGAGAGGTTGCCATTGCTGGTCGATCAAGGTGATCGCGACGACTTCCTCGCCACCCAGCTCAAGCCCGAAGCCCTGCAACACGCAGCAAAACAAGCGGGGCATCCGCTGGAGTTGCGCCTGCAACCGGGCTACGACCACAGCTATTTCTTCATCTCAAGCTTCATTGACGACCACTTGCAGCATCACGCGCGCGCTCTAGGCGCCTAATGTCTGACAAAGCAGGTAGAATCACGCCCTGACAAAAATCGGGGCGTTTTTTTATGCGTATTGGCCACGGCTACGATGTGCACCGTTTCGCTGAAGGCGATTTCATTACTCTGGGCGGCGTGCGGATTGCACACGGCTTCGGGCTGCTCGCTCATTCCGACGGTGACGTCCTGCTGCACGCCTTGAGCGATGCCTTGCTCGGCGCCGCGGCGCTGGGTGATATCGGCAAACACTTCCCGGACACCGACCCGCAATTCAAGGGCGCCGACAGCCGCGTGCTGCTGCGTCATGTGGTCAGTCTGATCCACGCCAAGGGCTGGAAAATCGGCAACGTCGACAACACCATCGTTGCCCAGGCGCCGAAAATGGCGCCGCATATCGAATCGATGCGCGCGCTGATCGCGGCGGATCTTCAAGTTGAGTTGGATCAAGTGAACGTCAAAGCTACCACCACCGAAAAGCTTGGCTTTGTCGGTCGCGAAGAAGGCATCGCCGTGCACTCCGTTGCCTTGTTGCTGCGCGCATGAATGAACTGCAATTGCTCGGCCCGCGGGCCTATGGCGAGCCCCTCGGCACAGCGGTACTGAAGGCCATCGCCGAAGATTTTCAGGTCGATGAAGTGCTGGATATCCCGTTCAGCGGTGACGGCGAACATCTGTGGATCTGGGTGGAAAAGCGCGGCCTCAATACCGAAGAAGCGGCGCGGCGTATTGCCAAGGCCGCGGGCGTGCCGTTGCGCACCGTCAGCTATGCCGGGCTCAAGGATCGTCAGGCCCTGACCCGACAGTGGTTCAGCGTGCAACTGCCGGGCAAGGCCGATCCGGATCTGTCGGCAGCGGAGAACGACACGCTGAAGATCCTCAAGACCACGCGCCATAAACGCAAACTGCAACGCGGTGCGCATTCGGCCAATGGCTTCACCCTGCGCCTGACTCAATTCAATGGCGACAAAGACGCGATTGAGCAGCGGCTGCAACTGATCGCCAGACAAGGCATCCCCAATTATTTCGGCGCCCAGCGCTTTGGCCATGACGGCGGAAACGTTGTCGATGCGCGTGCCTGGGCCGCACGCAAGGCCTTGCCGGAACAGCGCAATGTGCGTTCGCGCTTGCTGTCGACGGCACGTAGTTATCTCTTCAACCAAGTGCTGGCGGCGCGCGTCGCCGATGGCACCTGGAATGCCGCACTGGTCGGCGATCTGTTGGCGTTCACCGACAGCCGCAGTTTTTTCCCCGCCGGTGAGGCCGAGTGCAGCGACCCGCGTCTGGCGATTCTCGACCTGCACCCGACCGGTCCGCAGTGGGGCGAAGGTGACTCGCCGGCCGCTGGCGCAGTCCATGAACTGGAGCAGGCGATCGCCGCCCGCGAAGCGGATCTGCGCGACTGGTTGATTCACGCCGGCATGAGCCATGAACGTCGCATCCTGCGTCTGCCCATTGGCGGGTTGACGTGGCATTATCCCCAACCTGACATTCTGCAACTGGAATTCGTCCTCCCGGCCGGATGCTTTGCCACCGTATTGGTGCGCGAGCTCGTTGATCTGGTGCCGGTGGGGCAGACGGACAGCCCATGCGTATTCTGATTTCTAACGACGATGGGGTAACCGCACCCGGTCTCGCCGCGCTTTATGCTGCGCTGGCGGATTACACCGAATGCGTGGTTATCGCCCCGGAACAGGACAAAAGCGGCGCCAGCAGTTCGCTGACGCTCGACCGTCCGCTGCACCCGCAATACCTGGCCAACGGCTTTATCAGCCTCAACGGCACACCGACCGATTGCATTCACCTGGGGCTCAATGGCCTGTTGGAACGCGAGGCCGATATGGTGGTTTCCGGCATCAACCTGGGCGCCAACCTCGGTGACGACGTGCTGTATTCCGGAACCGTGGCGGCTGCGCTTGAAGGACGATTTCTCGAGCGTCCAGCCTTTGCATTCTCATTGGTCTCGCGTCAGGTGGATAACCTGCCGACGGCGGCGTACTTCGCGCGCAAGCTGGTCGAGGCCCACGCCGGGCTCGATCTGCCACCGCGCACGGTGCTCAACGTGAACATTCCCAATCTGCCTATCGATCACATCCGTGGCATCCAGCTGACCCGCCTCGGCCATCGCGCCCGCGCGGCGGCGCCGATGAAAGTGGTCGATCCGCGTGGCAAGGCCGGTTACTGGATTGCCGCCGCCGGCGACGCCGAAGACGGCGGCCCGGGCACTGATTTTCATGCCGTCATGCAGGGCTATGTGTCCATCACGCCGTTGCAGCTCGATCGCACCTTCAATGATGCGTTCAGAAGTCTCGATGGCTGGCTGGGAGGATTGAGCTGATGCGTGAGCATGATGATCGCCTGCGCAGCGGCATAGGCATGACTTCCCAGCGCACCCGCGAGCGGCTGATCCAGCGTCTGTATGAAGAAGGCGTGTCGAACGCCAAAGTGCTGGAAGTGATCCGCCGCACGCCGCGTCACCTGTTTGTCGACGAGGCGCTGGCGCACCGGGCTTACGAAGACACCGCGCTGCCGATCGGCAACAACCAGACGATTTCCCAGCCTTATATGGTGGCGCGCATGAGCGAGCTGCTGCTGGAGGCGGGCCCGTTGGACAAGGTACTGGAGATCGGCACCGGCTCCGGCTACCAGACGGCGGTATTGTCGCAACTGGTTGAGCGGGTGTTTTCGGTGGAGCGCATCAAGGTTCTGCAGGATCGCGCCAAGGAGCGTCTGGTCGAGTTGAACCTGCGTAATGTGGTGTTTCGCTGGGGTGATGGCTGGGAAGGCTGGCCGGCGCTGGCGCCGTATAACGGCATCATCGTCACCGCTGTGGCGACCGACGTGCCGCAAGCGTTGCTTGATCAACTGGCGCCCGGTGGGCGCATGGTGATTCCGGTCGGCTCAGGTGAAGTGCAACAACTAATGCTGATCGTGCGCGAAGAGCACGGCTTTTCCCGACACGTTCTGGGGGCCGTCCGCTTCGTGCCTTTGCTCAACGGGCCACTGGCCTGAGCATTTGCAGACAGGCGCTGAATTCCTTTCAACGGCGCCGGTCTTACAGCGGCAGCCAGAGATTAAACGCAGCGTACTTGCCACTGGCAAACGTGTGCGCCCGGCGATTTCGCTTCATTAAAGGTAAAGCCGTTTCGGCCCGTTATACTTGCGACACCTCATGCCGCGGTGCGGCATTCAGAATTTTCAGCCACCACATAGGGAGCGGCGGGTGAGTCTCACAGTCATTGCGCAGCGTATGGGTAACACGAGCTTTCAGCGCCTGGTGACTGGCCTTGTCTTGAGCACCTTGCTGGTCGGTTGCTCCAGCACCAAATCGAGCAACGTGCGCGTTGTTGATCGCAACAATGCGGTGGCGCAACGTCCTACCGTCACTACCGGGCAGTATGTAGTCCGTCCCGGCGATACCTTGTTTTCGATCGCCTTTCGTTACGGCTGGGACTACAAAACCCTCGCCGCGCGGAACAACATTCCTACGCCGTATACGATCCATCCGGGTCAGACAATTCGCTTTGACGGCCGTAGCGGTTCAACACCGACGGCGGTGGTGAGCAACTCCAGTTCTTCACCTTCTTCGTCGAGTAAAACCACGGTAATCCGGCGCCAGGCGAATGGCACCACCACCACTACAACCACCGGTTCCAAAGGGGTTGTACCGTCCGTCGCGAGCAAACCGGCGCCCGCTCCTCTGCCTCCGGCAGGCCCGGCCCCGACCGGCTGGGGATGGCCATCTAATGGCGTTCTGATTGGAAAATTCTCTTCAAACGGTAGTTTGAATAAAGGAATTGATATCGCCGGAGATTTGGGACAGCCTGTTTTAGCTGCGTCTGATGGGACCGTCGTATACGCCGGGAGTGGCTTAAGGGGCTACGGCGAATTGGTCATCATCAAACACAGCGAAACCTACGTCAGTGCTTACGGACATAACCGCAGGCTGTTGGTTCGGGAGGGGCAGCAGGTCAAGGTCGGACAGACAATTGCCGAAATGGGGTCAACGGGTACAGACCGGGTGAAACTGCATTTTGAGATTCGCCGCCAAGGTAAACCAGTGGATCCGCTGCAGTTCCTGCCAAGACGTTGATTTGAAGGCCAGCCTGTTCCGTCGCGTAGAGGGGACAGGCTCCAGCGTTGCCAAGGATAAAGGCGTCGCTTGAGCTTGGGGTCGAACTCACCAAAGGACTATAACAATGGCTCTCAGTAAAGAAGTGCCGGAGTTTGACATCGACGATGAGGTTCTCCTTATGGAGACCGGCATCGATTCGGAATCTTCGATGTCGAATGATGAAGGGGCTGCTCCACCTTCCGTTCGTTCCAAATCCAGACAATCCGCTTCACTTAAACAACACAAATACATCGACTACACTCGGGCACTTGATGCCACGCAGCTGTATCTCAACGAAATCGGCTTTTCCCCTCTGCTCTCCCCGGAAGAAGAAGTTCATTTTGCGCGCTTGTCGCAAAGTGGCGACCCGGCCGGACGCAAGCGCATGATCGAAAGTAACCTGCGGCTGGTGGTCAAGATCGCTCGGCGTTACGTCAATCGGGGGCTGTCGCTGCTGGATCTGATTGAAGAGGGCAACCTCGGATTGATCCGCGCGGTAGAAAAGTTTGATCCCGAGCGCGGCTTCCGCTTCTCGACCTACGCCACGTGGTGGATCCGTCAGACCATCGAACGCGCGATCATGAATCAGACCCGGACCATCCGGTTGCCGATTCATGTGGTCAAGGAGCTCAATGTGTACCTGCGGGCTGCACGGGAGCTGACGCAAAAACTCGATCACGAACCTTCACCCGAAGAAATCGCCAACCTGCTGGAAAAACCGGTGGGCGAGGTCAAGCGCATGCTCGGCCTGAACGAACGGGTTTCTTCGGTCGACGTCTCGCTGGGTCCGGATTCGGATAAAACCCTGCTGGACACCCTCACTGACGATCGTCCAACCGATCCGTGCGAACTGCTGCAGGATGACGACCTGTCGCAAAGCATCGATCAATGGCTGTCGGAACTGACCGACAAGCAGCGCGAGGTGGTGATTCGCCGCTTTGGCCTGCGCGGTCACGAAAGCAGCACGCTGGAGGACGTGGGCCTGGAGATCGGCCTGACCCGTGAACGGGTACGGCAGATCCAGGTGGAGGGCCTCAAGCGCCTTCGCGAGATCCTTGAGAAGAATGGCCTGTCGAGCGAGTCGCTGTTTCAATAAGCGCTTGCCCGACCGCCCGCAAAAAGCCCCGGTTGATTTGATCAGCCGGGGCTTTTTGTTTTTCGAGCAAGGCAAATCGGGCTTTCGGCAGCCACCAGACAAGCGGTTGGCAATTTCTGAATTTGTAGTCTCGCGCTGTAAGCCTTTGCTTACTGTGTCGTAAGTGTTCGTTATTTTTACACTTCGGTGGAAGGCGATTGCATTCGCTTCCATTACGCAACCGTCTGTTTTTATTGGGTTTCATGTAAATGTTATGCGCTTATGACAGCGCGAGCGCGTGCCTGAGGCCAATTGCTCGTCTCCAGAAACTCTCTAATATCTCAACTGTGTCGACGGACAGACATGCCCTTCACGGAAGAGGGGAACGGACATCGCAGGAGGCGATTCATCAGGACGATGAAAAGGAATACAGGGAATAGGGAAAAAATGTGGGCGGGTCATACCGCCCCTTTTTTCGCCTGCAGAAAAGTAATCTCTGCAAAAAGCAAAAAGGCCCGCAAGGGGCCTTTTCATTCGAACGCGGGGCAGATCAGCGTTCGAGTTGTTCGATCTTGTTCGGCTTGCCATCCCACTCGGCAGACTCCGGAAGGGGATCCTTGCGCTCGGTGATGTTCGGCCAGACATCCGCCAGCTCGGCATTGAGCTCGATGAAGTTTTCCATGCCGCTTGGGATCTCATCTTCCGAGAAGATCGCCACAGCCGGGCATTCTGGTTCACACAGCGCGCAATCGATGCACTCGTCCGGGTGAATCACCAGGAAGTTCGGGCCTTCGTAAAAGCAGTCCACCGGACAGACTTCTACGCAGTCGGTGTACTTGCACTTGATGCAGTTGTCGGTGACGACGAAGGTCATTTCTAATTTTCTCCTCAGGCGGCGGCAGCGTTGCCCCTTCACGGTTGGGGTCGCCAGGTTCGGGAGCGATGTCTGCCAGCCAGGCTATTAGCCAGCAGCATCCCAAACCGCGCGAGATTCTAACAGCTTGAAGCCGTTTGCGTTATATCCGGTTCGTCGGTGCTTAGATCCGGTTCTTTAGTGCATAGAGCATTTCGAGTGCACGACGCGGTGTCACGTCATCCAGATCCAGCTTGGCCAACTCATCCAGCACCGGGTGCGGCAGGCTGGCGAACATGTCGCTCTGCTGCGGCATCGCCGGTTTGCCCTTGACGGCCGGTTTTGGCGCCTCATGCGGCAGCGCGGTATCTTCCAGGCGGCTCAAGTGCTCACGAGCACGTACGATCACTTCGCTTGGCACACCGGCCAACTGCGCGACCGCAAGGCCGTAGCTCTGGCTCGCGGGCCCTGGCAACACATGGTGCAGAAACACGATGCGCTCGTTGTGTTCGGTGGCGTTGAGGTGCACGTTGGCCACCAGCGGTTCGGCTTCCGGCAACACGGTCAGTTCGAAATAGTGCGTCGCAAACAGAGTATAGGCGCGCAGCTGCGCCAGACGCTCCGCCGCCGCCCACGCCAGGGACAGACCGTCGAAGGTGCTGGTGCCGCGACCGACTTCGTCCATCAGCACCAGGCTGCGCTCGGTGGCGTTGTGCAGGATGTTCGCGGTCTCGCTCATTTCCACCATGAAGGTCGAGCGCCCGCCGGCGAGGTCGTCGCTGGAACCGATCCTGGTGAAAATCCGGTCCACCAGCGACAGTTCGCAACTGGCCGCCGGCACGAAGCTGCCGATGTGTGCCAGCAGCACGATCAGAGCAGTCTGGCGCATATAGGTGGATTTACCGCCCATGTTCGGACCCGTGATCACCAGCATGCGGGTGTTGTCGTCCAGGCTCAGGTCGTTGGCCACGAACGGCGTGGTCAGCACTTGCTCGACCACCGGGTGACGGCCCTGGGAGATACGCATGCACGGTTCGCTGACGAATGTCGGGCAATTCAGGTCGAGATTCAGCGCACGTTCGGCGAGGTTGCTCAGCACGTCCAGCTCAGCCAGGGCGCCAGCGGTGTCCTGCAACGGCGGCAACTGGCTGATCAGGTCTTCCAGCAACGCCTCGTAGAGCATTTTCTCGCGAGCCAGAGCGCGGCTCTTGGCCGACAGCGCCTTGTCTTCGAACTCTTTCAGTTCCGGGGTGATGAAGCGTTCGGCACCTTTGAGGGTCTGACGGCGGATGTAGTCTGCCGGCGCCGATTCAGCCTGCTTGCTTGGCAATTCGATGAAGTAGCCATGAATGCGGTTGTAGCCGACTTTGAGATTGGCGAGGCCGGTGCGGGCCTTTTCACGGGCTTCCAGATCGATCAGGAACTGGCCGGCGTTTTCGCTCAGCGATTGCAGTTCGTCTAGCTCGCTGTCGTAACCGGTTTTCAGCACGCCGCCGTCACGGATGACCGCTGGCGGGTTGTCGATGATGGCTTTTTCCAGCAGCGCCGCCAGTTCCGGGTAAGTGCTGGTGGTGGTCGCCAGACGTTGCAGGTGCGGCGCCTCGAGATCCATCATCGCCACTTGCAGTTCAGGCAGCGCACCGAGCGCATCACGCAGGCGAGCGAGGTCGCGAGGGCGGGCATTGCGCAGGCCGATCCGCGCCAGGATCCGCTCGATGTCGCCGATTTCCTTGAGCTGCGGTTGCAGGTTTTCAAAGCGATAGCGGTCGAGCAGGCAAGTGATCGAACTCTGGCGAGCGAGCAGCACGGTCAGATCGCGCAACGGACGGTTGAGCCAACGGGTCAGCAAACGGCTGCCCATGGCGGTCTGGCAACGGTCGACCACCGATTGCAGGGTGTTGTCGCGGCCGCCAGCCAGGTTGGTGTCGAGTTCGAGGTTGCGGCGGCTGGCGCCGTCCAGCACCACGGTGTCGTCCAGCCGCTCATGGCGCAGGCTGCGCAGATGGGGCAGGGCGGTGCGCTGGGTTTCCTTGGCATACGCCAGCAGGCAACCGGCGGCGCCGATTGCCAGGGTCAGGGTTTCGCAGCCAAAGCCTTTCAGGTCCTGGGTGGAGAATTGCTGACAGAGACTTTTCAGCGCCGAGTCTCGTTCGAAATCCCACGGTGCACGACGATGTACCCCACGGCGTTTTTCCGCCGGCAAGTCTTTTGGCCAATCATCCGGGATCAACAACTCGACCGGATTGACCCGCTCCAGCTCCGCCAGCAGGTTTTCCCAGCCCTTGATCTCCAGCACGGTGAAATTGCCGCTGGTGATGTCCAGCACAGCCAGGCCGAACAGGCGCTCGTCGCCCAGCACCGCCGCGATCAGGTTATCGCGACGCTCATCCAGCAACGCCTCGTCACTGACCGTACCCGGGGTGATGATCCGCACCACCTGACGTTCCACCGGGCCTTTACTGGTGGCCGGGTCGCCGACCTGCTCGCAGATCACCACCGACTCGCCGAGCTTGACCAGCTTCGCCAGGTAGCCTTCCGCCGCGTGATACGGAATCCCGCACATCGGAATCGCCTGCCCCGCCGACTGCCCGCGCGCGGTCAGGGTGATGTCCAGCAACTTGGCCGCCTTCTTCGCGTCCTCGTAGAAGATCTCGTAGAAGTCGCCCATGCGGTAGAACATCAGCTGGTCCGGGTGCTGATTTTTCAGGCGCCAGTACTGCTGCATCATCGGAGTGTGGGAGGACAGGTCGGAGACGGCTTTATTCATCGGATTGTCAGGCAACTCGTTCAAAGGTGTGGGGCAAAAGCGCGGCAGTGGCCGGGCTTTTCCGCGATGGGCGCAAGGTTACCATGGGCGGTCTATCGGACGCAGGCATCGCGGCCGGGTGACAGCGATCTGGCTTGAAAAGGTCGACTATGCACGATTTATGCAAATCAGCATTTGTCTTCGCGAAAAACTTCAAGCACTATGCGCGTTATGCAAAAACGCAACGTATCTACCGTCTTAAGAGCACTGCTCGACCAGCACGGGATCTCCCCCACGGAGCTCCACCGTCGCACCGGCGTGCCTCAATCCACGCTCTCGCGGATTCTCAGCGGGAAGATCGTCGATCCTTCGGATAAACACATCTCGAAGATCGCCGAGTACTTCGCTGTGAGCACCGATCAGTTGCGCGGGCGCGCGGATGTTGCGCCTGCCGCCAACGGCGGACGCGACGAGTTGCATTCCGAACTCAAGGACATAAGCCTGTGGGACGACGACACCCCCGTCGATGACGATGAGGTGTCGGTGCCCTTTCTTCGCGAGGTTGAATTGGCTGCTGGATCAGGAAGATTCGTCATCGAAGAGAGCGAACGCTCCAGCCTGCGCTTCGGCAAGCGCAGCCTGCGCCATAACGGTGTGCAGTTCGATCAGGCCAAATGCGTGACGGTACGGGGCAACAGCATGTTGCCGGTACTGCGCGACGGTGCCACGGTTGGCGTCAACGCCGGCAAGTGCGGGATCGGCGACATCATCGATGGCGACCTCTACGCCATCAACCACAACGGTCAACTTCGGGTGAAACAGCTCTATCGCCTGCCTACCGGTATCCGTCTGCGCAGCTTCAACCGCGATGAACATCCGGACGAGGACTACAGCTTCCAGGATATGCAGGAAGAGCAGATCGTCATCCTCGGTCACGTCTTCTGGTGGGGCATGTACGCCCGGTAACCTGATTTCTTTCTGACAAAACCCGCCTCGGCGGGTTTTTTTTCGCCTGTAGAAAACCGGGCAACCCTTGATTGGCGGGGCTTCCATGCATCCGCGCATTTCTCGTGCATAAATAAATGCATTTGCGCATTGACTGTATATGCATCCATGCATATTCTTGCCACCAAGCCGCTCGACAAAGCGGCTGGCAACAACAGCTCTTTAGTTCCACAAGAACAGGCAGCGATGAACCGGCCTCAACGGTTCAGAGGGTTGGCAACTGACCCGGGTGTGCAGCGTAAAGCACCAGAAGCAGTTATCCGGCGGGCAGGGACCGCGGTCGGAAAAACAACTTGAACGGACTCGTACCGCGCCAGTAGCGCCGAAAAGTCAACTTCCTTCCAGGACACAGGATTTTGAAGGAAGGCGAAGGAGCGCATTACTGAAAAGCCTGGTGTGCAAGCGCCGGGCTTTTTGGAATGCCTGCCTTGCTCATCAGCTTCGATGAAAGGTGCGCAGATGCGCAGAACGGTATTTGCCAGTCAATCAAAGGAAAACATATATGAACCGATACGTGCTTCTTGAATCCGCCGGTACCAGCTTCTCTGTTGTCGTACAGGTCGTTGATACTGATAGCTACACCTCCCCCCCAGTGCCGGACGGGTCCATTGGTTTCTGGTTGCGGGTAGCAGAAAATACAGTCGTGCAGGTGGGATGGATTTCCCGCAACAGCGCTTCCGGACCGACATTCAATGCACCCACTCATGACGATCAAATCGCCATTGCCGCTGGCCGCGTGAGAATGCTGCTGCTTGCCGCTCTCGACTGGCTGCCACACCACACCCTGCAATACAAAGTTGAGCTCGGTGTGGCCAGCCCCGCCGAACAGGTCCTGTTGTTGACTTTCAAGCAATACGTTATTGCCCTCGATGAAGTAAAAAACCAGGCGGGTTATCCGACTGAGATCAGCTGGCCGATCGCTCCCTTCTGATTCGTCATCCTGACCAAAACAATCAAAACCAACGCACACCGGAAAGTCTGGAAATTACCGGGCTTTTGGAATGCCTACCAAGGCAGCACTGCAACGCCGGAATGCCGGCACTCAATAAGGATAATGAGCATGAAGAAGTACGCACGTGTCGTTGCTGGCCAAGTCGATAACATTTATGAAACCGCTAACCCGATCACCGATGAGTTTCCGGCGGACCAGGTCTGGGTGGATGTCAGCGCATTGCCCAAGATCGATTATTCCTGGAACGCGGTGAACACCGACGGCGTCTGGACATTTACCGATAGCGACATGTGGGGGCAACCGACCCTGTTGGCTATTCGCATGCGTAACGAACGAGTGACTCGCTTCGATAAAGTCAACTTCACCCTGGCATCGTCAGCGCTGGTACAAAAAGTCGAACTGGGGCTGGCAACACCTGCTGAAGAGGCCGCACTGCTCGCCTACAAGCAGTTCTTCATCGAGATGAGCCAAGTCAACAAACAGCCGGGCTATCCACTGAGCGTCATTTGGCCTGAAGTGCCATAAGCGACAGGGCTCGGCTGTTGGCCCACAAGCAATACTGCATCGCCCTCAGCGACATCGATCAGCAGTCGGGTTATCCGGCGAACATCACGTGGCCAGTCGCACCTTACTGATTCCAGCCCGAGTAATCGATCGGCGGGACCGCATTACTGAAAAGCCTGGCGCAAGGCCGGGCTTTTTGGAATGCCTGCCTGAAGAGACATTATTTGAACTCAATTCCCATCTATCACCCACTGCCCACGGAGGCGTGACATGACAAACGAGCAACAAGCGTTGGCGGACATGCCGATCTGGCTGGTCATCCTGCTCGCCGTGATCGGTGGGGTGTCCGGCGAAATGTGGCGCGCCGACAAGGAGGGCGCACGCGGCTGGTCGCTGGTGCGGCGTCTGGCCCTGCGCTCCGGCGCCTGCATGATCTGCGGCGTCTCGGCGATCATGCTGCTGTATGCCGCAGGCTTGTCGATCTGGGCCGCTGGCGCGTTTGGCTGCCTGACGGCCATGGCCGGCGCCGACGTCGCCATCGGTCTTTACGAACGCTGGGCGGCCAAGCGCATCGGCGTCTGCGAAGTCCCGCCGCGCGACCACCCTTAACCCTGAATATTTCTCCGTGCCGCCATTTTGGCGGCAGGGCTGCGCGTGGACGATTGAAAAGGAGGTCATCTATGCCCACACCGATCCAACAGCCGTCGCAACTGTTTACAGCCATCGCGACGACCCTGCGTAACACCACCGGTTTGAACGTCAATGTCGGCAGTCACGATGACTTCACAGCGGCGGGCGATCAGGCCTGGGTACTGATCGACTTTGACCGGAATGCATCCGGCGTGCGCGCCGCTGATGGGCGTATCGCTCATGTAATGACGTTGTCACTGCAAATCGTCCCGGCGCTTTCTGCGACCGCTTTTGCCGCGTGCGACCTGATCGCTGTGCTGAAAAACCTGATCACCGACAACCGCTGGGGACTGCCCGGCGATCAATGTGATCTGCCGATCAACCTCGATGGTTTGCCCTCGTTGCTTATCCGTGCCGATCAACAATACAAGGCCTGGACCCTGACCTTCGAGCAGACCCTCTACCTCGGTCCGACCCTGCTCGACGATCCGCTGGGCGTACCCAAATTTGCCCGCACCTGGGAAGTCAGCAATATCGACGATCCCGAGCAATACACCGCGCTGGAGGGCTGAACGATGTTCGACGCATTACTGCGCATGCAACTCGGCCCGATCATTGAGCGTCTGGCGGAAATGGAAGCGGAAATCGAAGACCTGCATCGCCGCGCCGAGAGTTTCTGCCGTATTGGTATCTGTCAGTCGGTCGATGCGGCGAGCAACACTTGCCAGGTCAGCCATGGCGGATTGCTCACGCCGGCGATCAAGTTCTTCAACCCCAGTGCCGGTACGCAAAGCGAATCGCGCATCCCGACCGTGGGCGAGCAGTGCCTGCTGTTCAACTATGGCAGCGGTGAAAGCGGTGCGCAGAGTGTCGCGTTATTCGGCTTGAACAGTGACCGTTTCCCCCCGGCCTCGACTGTGCCGACGCTGACCCGTCGGGTGCATCAGGACGGCAGTGAAAGCGGTTACGACGACGCCAGCCACGCCTTGCACTGGCTGAACGGACCCACGCAATTCATCGGGTCTCGCGAGTCGCTCGAACTGAGCATCGGCCCGGCACGTCTGGCCATGACGCCACAACTGATCACTCTGCAACTGGGCGCGGTCGGCCTGAGCATCGACGCCTCGGGCGTGCACTTCAGCGGCCCCTTGGTCGACCACCAGGGCCGCATCATCAGCCCCTGATTCAAGAGCTTGCCATGATTGGAATCGATAGAGACAGCGGGGCCACGGTCGACGACTGGCTGCAGTTTGTGCAGCGCGCGACCCGGGCCCTGACCACGCCGCTGGGCACCCGGCAAAAACGCCCTTTGTATGGATCGCTGATCCCTACATTGCTTGGGCAGAACCTCGGTGACGACGTTCTGCTTCTGGCGCAGAGCCACGCCGCGCAGGCGTTCTACAACCCGCAAAACGGCATCAACGATTTTCTGCCGCAAGTAATTGTCGCCAGTCGTCATGGCGACGGTCTGCTGCTGCGGTTTGCCGGCACCTGGAAAAACCGGCAACAGACTTTTGAGGTGGTGACATGAGCATGCTGATCCCTGGCCAGAATCAGTTGGCCGAACCTTCACTGATCACTGTTGAGGCCTTCGAAGACCTGCTCGCAGAGTTCAAGGCTTTCGTCGTCGAGTATGTCGGTGCACGTTCGCCGACCAGCGCCGAGAAACTCAAGACCAGCCTGGAAAACCAGAGCGAATTGCTGACCCTCGCGCTGGAAGCGTTCTGCGTGCGTCTGCAAACCCATGAGCGCAAATACAACGCACGCATCAAGCAGATGCTGGCGTGGTGGGCGACCGGCAGCAATCTGGATGCGCGGCTGGCGGACATGGGGCTGGAGCGGCAATTGCTCGACCCCGGTGACCCGGCGGCATTTCCGCCGGTGCCGGCAATTTACGAGAGCGATGACGATGCGCGCCTGCGCTACTACCTCGCCCCCCATGCACCGGCAGCCGGCTCGCGGATGCAGTATCGCCGCGAGGTGTTCACGCTTGGCGAGCGGCCAACGGTGCAGGTCGAATCTGCTGATTCCGGCGTGGTAAACGTCACCTACACCTTCAACCCGGACGGCCTCGCCGCGCAGGTCAAGGATGGCAACGGACGGCGCACCGCACCGGGGGAAGTGCAGGTCACCGTGCTTTCGCGAGAAGGCGATGGCACGCCTACCGATGCATTGCTCGAGGGCGTCCGTCAGCACTTCGCTCGTCCCGACGTGCGCCCGGAAACCGACCTCGTCACCGTCAAGGCTGCCGAGATCCAGCGCTACAAAATCCGCGTCATTGCCAGGATCAATTCCGGCCCCGATTCGGGCTTGACCAAGGTCGCGGCGCAAGCACAATTGCAGGCGTATGCCGATAGCTGTCATCGCCTGGAAGGTCGGGTCGATCCGAGCTGGATCGACTACACGCTGCACAGCGCCGGCGCCGTGCAACTGCAGATTCTCGAACCGCTGGCACCGATCGTGACGACCGCGTTTCAGGCGCCGTATTGCACCGCGGTCGAAGTCGAGGTGCTGACGCTATGAGTGAAAAAACTCAGCGCCCGTCCTTGCTGCCCGCCAACAGCTCGGCACTGGAACGCGGACTGGATCTGGGCTTCGGTGCCTTGCTCGATCGCATCGCACCGCCGTTTCCCGAACTGATGAACCCCAGCGAAACGCCGGTGGCCTTCCTGCCTTATCTGGCTGCCGATCGTGGCGTCGCCGAATGGAGTACCGATGCGCCGGAAGCGGAGAAGCGCCTGACCGTCGAACTGGCCTGGCCCACCGCGCGTCAGGCCGGCACTCGCAAAGCGCTGGAAAACGCCGCGAAAGGTCTGCAACTGCGCCCGGAAATCCGCGCCTGGTACGAACAGACACCGCCCGGCGTGCCCTACAGCTTTTCCGTGCGCGCCTTCAGCGAACAACCCTACAGCGAAGCCATCGACGCCCGTCTCGACCGACGCCTGGCCGATGCGAAAAGCGAGCGGGACATTCTCTCGGTGTCGGTGGGTTTGAGCGCGTTCGGCAATCACGTCATCGGCGCCGCGACGTTTTGCGGCGAACTGACCACGGTTTATCCAGTGTTCATCGAGGGCCTTGAAACCTCTGGCGAGGCGTTCATGGCCGCTGCGTTGTACACCGTCGAAACATCCACTATTTATCCTCAGGGGGCCTGAATGGCTGACTATTACACCCTGCTCACCAACGCAGGGATTGCCTACGAAACGGCGTGCAAGGCCGCGGGTACGCCGATCAAGCTGACGCAGATTTCCGTCGGCGACGGCGGCGGCGCGGTCTACAACCCGGCCGCCACCGCAACCGCACTGAAACGCGAAGTCTGGCGCGGACCGCTCAATGCGCTGTTTCAGGATGAGAAAAATCCGAGCTGGCTGCTCGCCGAAGTCACCATCCCGCCGGATGTCGGTGGCTGGTATGTGCGTGAAGCCGGGCTGTGGACCGACACCGGCATTCTCTACGCCATCGTCAAATATCCGGAGTCGTTCAAACCGGTGCTCGCCACCTCGGGCTCGGGCAAAGAGTTCTACATTCGCTCGATTTTCGAGACCAGCAATGCGTCCTTGGTGACGCTGCTGATCGACGACACCGTGGTCAAGGCCACGCGTGCCTGGGTCATGAGTTACCTCGCCGAAGAACTCGGCAAGCTTGATGGCAAACAGTCGGTACGCGTCGCTGCCACCGGCAATATCGTACTCAACGGCGCCCAGCAGATCGATGGTGTTGCCGTGGTGGCCGGCGATCGCGTGCTGTTGCCGAGCCAGACCCTGGCCAAGGACAACGGCCTGTGGATCGTCGCCAATGGCGACTGGCAACGGGCGACCGATGCCAGCACCAGCGCCAAGGTCACCCCGGGCCTGACGGTAATGGTGGAGGAGGGCGTAGCGAATGGAGATTCGCTGTGGCACCTGACCACCAACGCGCCGATCAACCTCGGCACGACTGCGCTGACGTTCAAGATGCTCGCAGGGCGCACCGGGATTGCGGCCGGGACTTATAAAAGTCTGACCGTTGACGAATATGGCCGCGCTACGGCTGGGGCCAACCCTGAAACGCTGGCCGGTTTTGGCATCAAGGATTCGTACACGAAGGCCGAAGTTGAAGCGCTGATCGCCAAGGCTTCGGCGCTGCCGGTGGGTTCGATTGTTGCGTTCCCGGTTGATGCACCACCACCGGGCTTTCTGGAGCTGGATAACAGCGTCAAAAGCAGTGCGACTTACCCGGACTTGAGCGCTTATCTGGGTGGCAAGTTCAACAGGGGCGATGAGGGAGTTGGGAACTTCCGCTTGCCGGAAGCGCGTGGGGAGTTTTTGCGGGGTTGGGATCATGGCCGAGGAGTGGATGCCGGGCGAGCTTTGGGAAGTACTCAGGCTGAGTCCTTCAGATCACACAATCACCGTTATTTTGACGAAACTGGTGCTACGTTGGATCCCGCCGGCGAGTGGCAGGGTGGGAAGGTCAATGGTGCTGCAGCAGCAATATCTACAGGTGCATTTCTTTCTGCTGTAGATGCCGGAACTACCATGCAGACGGTGACAGTTGTTACGACAGTGAACGCAGGTGGAGCGGAAACCCGCCCCCGCAACCTCGCCGTCATGTGGTGCATCAAAGCCTGGAACGCTCCGGTCAATCAGGGAAACATCGATATCGCGGCGCTCGCTGACGAAGTTCGCAATGCATCCGGCCGTTATTTAAGGACGCGGATTTTCAAGGCCAACGAGATCTATCAATCGGGTCCTGGCACCAAAAAAATCAAATACAGGCTGCAAGGCGGTGGTGGTGCTGGCGGCGGGGCAGTGTCGACAGCCAACACTCAGCTTTCTGCCGGTTGCGGTGGTTCTGCCGGCGCCTATGCAGAAGGTTGGCTTACCCAGGGTTTCGACGGTCAGCAGATCACTCTCGGTAAGGGAGGAGCGGGCGTCACTGCAAGTATCGGTTCCAACGGGGGCACAACATCGTTTGCCGGAATCGCTGCACCCGGAGGACACGGCGGAGGGTTCTCGCCCAACGCAGTGCCGCCTCTACAGCTTGGCCGAAGCCCAAACTCCGAGCTCGCAACAGGCGGCTCCATCATCAATGCCAACGGCCAAGGTGGCGGCGGAGTGACCGGGCCGACATTGTCTTTTTGCACATCCGGCGAAGGAGGCCTCAGCAACTTCGGTCCGGGCGGCAACCCTTCGGGCGGCGCCAGCCGGGACGGCGAGGGAGCCGTGAACGCTGGTGCGGGTGGTGGCGGCGCGTTGGCCAAGCCGTCCTGTCCGACCAACCTCAAGGGTGGCAATGGTGGTGACGGCATCGTGATTATCGAGGAGTGGACCTGATGAGCACCTATGTACGTATTTTTGCCGGCACGGTCGTCGAACAGACCGAAACCAATGACGATATCTCGACACTGTACCCACCGACGCTGGTATGGGTGTGCGTCGATCATCTCGATCCACGTCCGCGCCAAGGCTGGACAGCAAAGGAGCATGACGGTGAGTGGTTGTTCTCGCCGCAAGCTTCGCCGACTGTCCTGCCTGAAGCACAGGCAGACGCCGTTGCCGCCGAACGCTTTATGCGGGAGGCCGCTGGTGTCAGTTTTGATGGATTGACCATCGAGACCACACGTGACAGCCAAACGCTGATTGCCGGAATGGGTTTATCCGCAATTGTCGATCCTTTGTACCGATGCAACTTCAAGACTGCCAAAGGCTTTGTCGAACTGGATGCGCCCCGAATTCTTGAAATCGCCAAGGCTGTACGTACCCACGTCCAGGCCTGTTTTGATCGTGAGCACGACTTGCTGCAGGCAATCGACCGTGGAAATTATCGTCCCGAAATGCTGACTGAGGGCTGGCCGGGTTTACCGCCATCCACTGAGGCTGATTTGTGACGCTTCTATAAAACGCCCCGCACCGTCGGGGCGTTTTCTTACCCGCCAAAGCCCCTCCCTCCGAGGGGCTTTCCCGTTTATGGAGAAACGAAAAATGGCAACCCGCCAAACCTACACCGTGCTCGTCCCATTCCCCACCGGCGGTGGGCACTGGTCGAGCGTTGGTCAAGAACTCGATCTGCTCGATGTCGAGGCCAGTGCCTTGCACTTTGCCGGTCGACTCGAACCGAAAACCCCTATCACCCAGGCCAAAAAGGCCGCTGCCAAGAAGGCTGACTGAACATGGCTGAGGTTCTGAACTTCGAGCACAACGGCATTACCGTCAATGCCAGTGAATCCCCCGAGGCCATGGGTGGCCTGGGTGACAACGTCATCGGGCTGGTCGGCACTGCGCCGAAAGCCGATCCGCTGATTCCGCGCAACGCACCGTTTCGCATCAACAGTTTCACCACCCATGCGCTGCTCGATCCGACCGGGTCGGAAGAGGGCACGCTGTATCACGCGGTTTACCAGATCCTCAAAGTGGTCAAGGTGCCGGTGTACGTAGTCATCGTCGAGGCCGGCGCGACACCGGCCGACACGGTCAACAATGTGATCGGCGGTGTCGAGCCGGCGACCGGTCGCAAGCTCGGTCTGGCGGCGCTGGGCAGTGTTCCGGAAGACCTGACCATTATCGGTGCGCCAGGCTTCACCGGAAGCAAAGCGGTGGCCAGCGAGTTCGCCTCCTTCGGCAAGCGCATCAAGGCCCGTGTGGTGCTGGACGGCAAGGATGTGTCGGTGGCCGATCAGGTGCTGTACAGCCAGGAACTCGGCGGCGCCGACCTTGGTTTCGACCGTTGCCTGGTGGTGCACAACATGCCCGCCGTGTATTCGAAAGCAGCGAAGAAAAACGTTTTCCTGTCGCCGTCCAGTCTGGCGATTGCCGCGCTGGCCAAGGTCAAGCAATGGGAGAGCCCGGGCAACCAGGTAACCTACGCCGAAGACGTCTCGCGCGTCGTCGAATACAACATTCTCGACACTTCCACCGAAGGCGATCTGCTCAACCGTTACGGCATCAGCTACTACGCCCGTACCGTGCTTGGCGGCTTCTCGCTGCTGGGCAACCGCTCGATCACCGGCAAGTTCATCAGTTACGTCGGCCTCGAAGACGCGATCAGCCGCAAGCTGGTCAAGGCCGGCCAGAAAGCCATGGCCAAGAACCTCACCAAATCCTTCATGGATCAAGAGGTCAAGCGCATCAACGACTGGCTGCAGACCCTGGTTGCCGACGAAACCATTCCTGGCGGCAGCGTGTATCTGCACCCGGAACTCAACAGCGTCGAGAAGTACAAGAACGGCACCTGGTACGTGGTCATCGACTACGGCCGCTACGCGCCGAACGAACACATGGTTTATCAACTCAACGCCCGCGATGAAATCATCGAGCAGTTCCTGGAGGACGTTCTCTAATGTTTACCAACCGCGTAAGACAGGCCATCGCGGCCACCCTGCAAGGTCTGCCATTGTCGGCGACCGTTGAGGAATTCACCCCGCCGAAAATCGAATTCGACATGGAAGAGATGCGCGGCGGGCGCTTCATCGTCGAAGAAATGGCCAAGGGCGGCAAAGCGCTCGGCGCCAAGCTGACCCTGCAAGGTCTCGGCGCCGAGGTGCTGCTGGCGCTGGGCGTGAAGCTGGGCGACGACATCCTGCTGAACGTGCGTGAAGCCGGTCAGGATCAGGACGGCAACACCTGGTTCACCTACCACACCGTCGGCGGCCAGCTGAAATCCCTTGAGGAAACCGCGGTGAAAATGGGCGAGAAACCCAAGACCAATCTGGAACTGTCCTGCCGCACCTACAACCGCCTGGAAAACGGCGTGCAGGTGATCGACATCGACGTGCGCACGCAGAAATTCGTGCTCAACGGCGTCGACATCCTCGGTGATGCACGACGTGCGGTGTTGATGCCGTAACCAGCATCACCACAAAACCTCTGTAGGAGTGAGCCTGCTCGCGATGAGGCCAGCACATGCCACATCAATGTGACTGAAATACCGCTATCGCGAGCAGGTTCACTCTTTCAAGGGGATGCGAAACCCCAATCACCAAGGAATTCATACATGCCGTGGATGCCACCCCAACACGAACTGCTGTCGCCGATCACCGGCGATGACGGTTCGCAGATCGAAAAGATCCAGCTCAAACCGCTGTTCTACGCCGCACAGAAGGAAGCGCTGGAACGCGCCGGCGACGATGAAGACGATCAGTTCTTCGAACTGGCGCTGCTCGCCACCGGCCTGTCGGTCAAAGAGCTCGATCAACTCAAACGCCCGGATTACGTGAGCATCGCTCAGTACGTCCATGAGATGTCGACCCGGCCGAGTGCGTACTTTCTTGACCAGGTCGAAGACGCGGAGAAATCCGACGATCCCGATCAAGTGCAATTGCTGCAACCGCTCGCCGTGACCGGCCGCACCGTGACCTCGCTGTCGCTGGAAATGCCCGTGCTGCGCGCCACCAAAGTGATGAAGAAACTGAAAACGGCCAAGGAACGCGCCGAATTCATCACCGCTCACTGCACCGGCCTGATGATCCCCGATCTGGCCCATCTGACCGTCCCCGACTGGACGCAATTGCAGGTGCGCATCGACGATTTTTTAAACCAGCCGGCGGCCTACTTTCGGAACGCGACATCGAAGTAATCCTCGATATCGTCCCGCTCATTTACCCGGTAAGTGAGGCGGAGATTCTGGAATGGGACGCCGAAAAGGCGTTGCGCCGCTACGACATAGCGATCACTCGCCTTGGCGTGAAACAGGAGTAGAGCGGCATGGCAGCGAATCAATTTGTGCTGGCGAATGCTGGCGACAACAAGGGTGTCGCGATGGGCGATATCAGCCTGAGCGCAGCAACGCTGAGGGCAGCGAACGGACCACCTCTCGCCACAAACCAGACTGGTGGGCTCCGTCAGGTACTACTGATCGCCAGCGGCAAGATCAGTGTGCTGACAACAGCGATCGATGCGCTGAATGTGACGCTCGCCGCCCTGCGTTCTTTGCCACTGACAGCGAATACTGCGGTGAAGAGCGAAACATCCGCCACAAACAAAACGGCAGAAAAAAACTCAGCGAACGCCGAGCTTCCAGCAACCCGCAAGTCGGCACTGGCAATGGATACGGCGGCAGCCGCGCTCAGCAGTGTCGCCGAGATCTCCCGTGATGACGGTAAAGACATTGCTCAGTCCAGTCTGGTGATGGCTAGCGCCCCGTTAGTAGCCGCCGGAGGCACCACCGGGGAGGATCTGGTCAATGTCGCGAGCGTGGGCGCCAAGGCGGGAATAGGCAGCCAAAATGCCAATGCTTCCGACAAAAAGCTCGAGTTGCTGACCTTTGCCAATGACGTTGCTATCACGGCGTCGGCGTTCAAACTCCCAGCGCTCGAAGTCGCGGAAATGGCGAAGGTCTGGCGCACTTCCATGAAGCTCACGCGGGATCAAGCGGTTGATCTGGCAGACGCGGTCAACCACCTCGGCAAGCTGACCGGGGATGTCCAGGCAGCCGATATCGGTGCTGTCCTGCAACAGTCGGGTGAATCAGCAGTGGTCGCAGGCCTGCAACCCGAAAAGGCAGCTGCGTTGTCGGCAGCATTGCTGAATACAGGCACGAAAAAGGATGATGCCGGCGTTGCGCTGAAAAACATTGCCGATGCGTTGGGCAGAGGCGATCAAGCTTCTGCGGCCGAAGCGGCTGCCTGGCAACAATTGAAACTTGACCCAAAAGCAGTTGCACAAGCCCTGCGTGACCCGGAGCAACAGGGCACGCAACAAGGTACTGTGCTGACCGTACTGGCTGCACTGAATGCCAAACCCGTTGAGCAACGGACGGCATTGGCCCGCACGTTATTCGCGGACAGCAGCAACGCCGCCCTCGCACTTTCGCAGAACCTGGGTCTGGTCAACGAAGCGTTTTTGCAAGTCGCGGACAAACGCCAATATGCGACTTCGGAACTGGGCAACAACGCTTCGGTGAAAGCGTCCGCGCTGGCGCTCGCCAATACCCAGCAAGGACAGTTGAACATCAAGAATGCGCGAGAGGAGCGCTTGTCGGTTGCCAAGGGCAATGCTCTGGCGCCCGATATCGAAAAGCCGGGTGATGCACATTCGACTGATATGTTGAGTGAACTGGCCGAAACCTATCCGAAAACCACAGGTGCCGTTCTAACGGCGGCTGCGTGGGCTAAACCGGTGCTCGACTTCGTACTTGAATCCGTTGGCGAGGAACTGAAAGATCGTTTAGGCAAAGGCATCGTCGATAAAGCCGCCAGCCGCATTCCTGATCGCTGGAAACCCGCGGGATCAGCAGGTGCTGCGGTGAATTCGCTCACTCCAGGGGCAGTTCCCCCGATTGCCAATAGGGCTTCCGGCGCCAGCAATGGATTGAAAATACTTGAACAGGCAGCGTGGCCCAATGCTCCGCGCCTCGGCGTTGCGGTCGCTGAAATGCGGCCAGTGTCACGGATGATGCCTTGGCCTGCGAAGGTGGCAATCGGAACCGCCGATGTCATCGAAGGCGTAGCCAGCGGTGACAAGCGGAAAATTGCTTCAGGTCTTGGCGCTGCGGGCGGCGGATGGGCTGGTGCGGTGGCTGGCTCCGCCATCGGTGCGTCGATCGGCAGCATCGGGTTGGCACCGGGTATGGCGTTGGGAGGCCTCATTGGAGGACTCATCGGCGGATGGCTTGGCTCGGAGGGCGGTAGTTCGCTGGGAGAGAAACTTGTAGTGCCACCACCGGACAAGCTCTCTGCGCCCGAACAAGTCAGCAAAGAGCTGACAACTGCCCAGCTACCCGGTCAGCCCCTGACATATGCACCCACTGTCCAGGTCTACTGCAGCGATCCCGGCAGCTCGGACAAGATAGGCATGTTGGTCGCACAGCATCTGCAAAACCAATTTATGCAAATGACCCCGCTGCTGACCAACAACCCCCTCGCTACCCGCCGTGACGCAGCCCTCACCGACGGAGCCGCCACATGAAACAACAAATGGCACTGGGCACTTTCATCTTCGGCCTGTCGCGCAACTTTGCGTATCACCAGTTGCTGCGCAAGGCTGATGGCGGCTGGACCGAGATACAGATCCTCACCAGCAAACCCAAGTCCAGCCAGACTGGCCAGAAGCCCGAAACCCTGACCATCACCGGCAAATCGATGTACGCCGTAGCCATGGATCGGCTCGATGAATTACGAGCCTTGCAGGCGCTGCGCATCCCGCTGCCGTTGATCGACGGCATCGGTCGCAATTGGGGCCTGTGGCGGATCAATAGCGTTCAGGAAACCCAGACCCAGATCATCGATGACGGCACCGCGATGGTGGTCGATTGGGTGATTGAATTGGCGGAGTTCAACAATGCGTAAAGCACGAAGCGTGGCCGGTGATTCGGTGAATCTGCTGCTCTACCGCGAAACCGGGCGCAGTGATGACGCTGCCGAAGAAGCGCTGTGGAAGCTCAACCCGACCCTGGCCGAGCACGGGCCGGTGCTGCCTGCTGGCGTCTGGATCGGTCTGCCGGAACTGGATGTGAAACCCGCCGTGGTCAAAGCGCCGACGGCCTGGGATTAGGAGGTTGCATGGCACTGGGATTTACGCCGGCAGTGAATATTTACGGGGCCAACGCGGCCCTGCTCAATCAGCGCCTGATCAGTTGGGAGCACATCGACGCCGCCGGTTTCGAGTCCGATCAACTGACGTTGACCATCGATCTGGAGGGACTTGAGGGGTTGCCGAATCTGGGCGGCAGGATCGGCCTGCAAGTCGGTTATCGAGAAACCGCAATGGTCGACAAAGGCCTGTTCAAAGTGACGCGTCTGACGCCGACACTGTTTCCGTTTCGCCTCACCCTGGTGGCCACTGCGGCGCCGTTCAGCAAGGACGATGAAACCGGCTTCAAGCAGCGCCGCACCGTCAGTCATGGGCCGACGACGCTGGGTGGATTATTTCGCGAGCTGGTCGAGCCGCACGGCTTTTCGCCGCGGGTCGCGCCTGAGATTTCGTTGCTCCGCATCGAGCACATCGACCAGTCCAACGAAACGGATATGGGCTTTGTCACCCGTCTGGCGAAAAAGTACAACGTCGTCGCCAAGCCGTATGGCGATGTATACGTGCTGGCGCGGCCCGGGCAGACCAAGTCGTTGTCGGGACAGGTTCTGCCTGACGTGACCCTGTCGGTTACTCACAATAACCGACCCGGCGATCACGCCTTCATCAGCGCCACGCTGGAAGAATCTGCCCGCGAGCAGGCCAAGGGCTGCAAGACCTGTTTCTGGGATGCGGCGTCCGGGGTGCTGCGCTGGGTTGAAACGGGCGTTGCGCCGTTCAAGACCTTGCGCCAGAAGCAGCCCAGCGAAGCCGATGCGATTGCAGTAGGCGAGGGCGAAGTGCGCAAGATGCTGCGGCAGAAGTACAAGGTGAAAATCACCTGCCCGGGCGATCCACGGCTGGCCGCCGAAGGTCTGGTGTTGCTCGACGAGAGCTGGCCGGACTTCATGCGCGGGCGCTGGTCGATCGACAAGGTCACCGCCAGCGGCAGTCGCGAGAACAGCTATCGCTGCCTGATTGATGCCTCCGGCCTGGATCCCAAGGCTGATTTACAAGACTGATTCCGCAGCGACCCGGTTCCTTTGTAGGAGTGAGCCTGCTCGCGATAGCGGTGCCACAGCCAAAATCAATGTGTCTGACCCACCGCTATCGCGAGCAGGCTCACTCCTACAGGGGCCTGTGGTCATTTTCATAATCTGGAACACCCCATGAAGATCACCCCGATCCTCACGCAACTGCGTGGGCAATGCCCTGGGCTTGCCAATCATATTTCGGTGGGTGTCGATCTGGCGTTGCTGCAGGGCAACCCCGATCTCCCGACACCCTCGGCCCACGTTCTGCCGCAGGCCGATCTGGCCAGTGTCGGCAGCGCACAGAACCTCACCGCCCAACCGATCCGCGAGCGCTTCGAAATCGTCCTGGCGCTTGATGCCTCTGACCCTACAAAAGCGCTGGATCTGTTGCACGACCTGCGCGCCGAACTCTGGCGCGCGCTGGTGGGGTTCAAGCCCGACTCCGACTACAGCGCCATCGTCTATGACGGCGGTGAGCTGGTGTCGATCAACACCAGCCGCGTGTTCTATCGCCTGCGTTTTTATGCCGAGTTCCAGCTCGGTCGCAATCTGCCCGGTCAGCCTGCGGAGAGTTGGCACGAGCGCGAACTGGACGCTTTGTCGTCCTTTACCGGGATGACGGTGCGGGTCGACGCGATCGATCCGGCCGACCCCAACCTGCAACGCCCGGGCCCGGATGGCCGGGTGGAAATGACTTTCTCTGGAGACGTAATCCCATGAGCAACCGCATCACCGTTGTGCCGGCCACCGGCCGAGTCGTACCTGACCCGGAGGCGGGCGATCTGCTGCCGACTACAGGCCGTGAAGTGTCGGACAGCGCCTGGTGGCGCCGTCGTCTGGCGGACGGCGACATCACACTCAAAACCGCAAAAGCGGCTAAACCACAGGGAGCCAAATAATGGCGATCGGATTCAGCAACATCCCGGCGGACATTCGTGTGCCGCTGTTCTATGCCGAAATGGACAACTCGGCCGCCAACAGCGCGACGTCGGCCATGCGCCGTTTGATCGTCGCGCAGGTCAACGACAACATTGCCCCGACCGAAGTCGGCAAACTGGTGCTGGTCTCCAGCGTGGCGCTGGCGAAAAGCATCGGCGGCCAGGGCTCGATGCTCGCTTCGATGTACGAGACCTTCCGCAAGGCTGACCCGATCGGCGAGATCTGGTGCCTGCCGCTGCACAACACCGAAGGCGCCATCGCCAAAGGTGTACTGACCCTGACCGGAGCTGCGACCCAGGCTGGCATGCTCAACCTTTATGTCGGCGGCGTGCGTGTGCAGGCCACCGTGGTCAATGGCGCCACTGCTGCTCAAGCGGCCACTGCGCTGGCGCAGAAAATCAACGCCACTGCCGACTTGCCGGTGAGCGCTGCCGCTGCCGAAGGTGTCGTCACCCTGACTGCCAAATGGACGGGCGACAGCGGCAACGACATCAGCCTGCAATTCAATCGCCTGGGCAAGAGCAATGGCGAAGAAACCCCGGCTGGCTTGACCAGCGCAATCACCGCCATGACCGGCGGCGCCGGTGTGCCGGATCAGATCGCCGCCGTCGCGGCACTGGGCGATGAGCCGTTCGAGTTCATCGCACTGCCATGGTCCGATCTGGCTACGTTGAATACCTGGCAAGCGGTCATGGATGACAGCACCGGGCGCTGGTCGTGGGCCAAGCAATTGTTCGGTCACGTCTACAGTGCCAAACGCGGCACCGTCGGCACGCTGGTCGCCGCAGGCCAGGCGCGCAACGATCAGCACATGACCATTCAGGCGCTGGAACCGGGCGTACCGCAACCCTTCTGGGTACAAGCGGCGGCACTGGCTGCGCGCACCGCGGTGTTCATCTCCGCCGACGCCAGCCGTCCGACGCAAAGCGGCAGTCTGCCGGGCGTCGACCCGGCGCCGGCAAGCGAGCGTTTCACCCTGACCGAGCGTCAGTCGCTGCTCAACTACGGCATCGCCACTGCTTACTACGAAGGCGGTTATGTGCGCATCCAGCGCTCGATCACCACCTACCAGAAAAACGCCTACGGTCAGGCCGACAACTCCTATCTGGACAGCGAAACCATGCACCAGTCGGCGTTCATCGTGCGCCGTCTGCAAAGCGTGATCACCAGCAAGTACGGTCGGCACAAACTGGCCTCCGACGGCACCCGTTTCGGCGCCGGCCAGCCGATCGTCACGCCAGCGACCATTCGCGGTGAGCTGATCGCGCAGTACGCCAAGCTTGAACTGGAAGGCCACGTGGAAAACGCCGAGCTGTTCGCCGAGCACCTGATCGTCGAACGTGACGTGCAGGACCCGAGCCGCGTGAACGTGCTCTTCCCGCCGGATTACATCAACGGCCTGCGCGTGTTCGCACTGCTCAACCAGTTCCGTCTGCAGTACGACGACGCGGCCTGATTTGCGCGGTCGACGTCAGCATTCAGCCCACCTCGCGTGGGCTTTTTATTTGAAGGGAGAAACACCATGGGTCAACTGATTGCAGGCACCTGCTACGTCAAGGTCGACGGCGCACAACTGACCATCAATGGCGGCTGCGAAGCCCCGCTGATGGCCGTCAAACGTGAAACCGTCGTGCCCGGTTTCTACAAGGAAACCGATATCGCGCCGTCGTTCAAAGTGACCGCGCTGCACACCGCCGACTTCCCGCTGAAGAAGCTGATCGAAGGCACCGATATCACCGTCACCTGCGAATTCAGCAACGGCAAAGTCTACGTACTGGCCGGCGCTTACCTGGTCGAGGAACCGGTCTCCAAAGGCGACGACGCCACCATCGAACTGAAATTCGAGGGCATCAAGGGGACCTGGCAATGAGCGGAGCAGTGAAGCTTCAGGTGGCGATCGAAGCCCACGGCGAGCCCCTGACCGAACTCGTCCTGCGCCGTCCGACGGTGCAGGAAGTGCGAACGATCAAGGCGCTGCCGTACAAGATCGACAAGAGCGAAGAAGTCAGCCTCGACATGGACGTGGCGGCCAAATACATCGCCGTGTGCGCCGGCATCCCGCCGTCGTCGGTCAACCAGCTGGATCTGGCCGACCTCAACGCGCTGAGCTGGGCCGTCGCGAGTTTTTTCATGAGTGCGGCGTCGGAGCCATCACCGACCTGATCGCTGTCGCCTATGACTTGGCCTGGTTCTGGAAGGTTGACCCCGAACAGATGATGGCCAGGCCACTGGATGTGCTCCGCGAATCGCTGGAGCACGCGCAACGGATCAATGCGATGCAGCAGGTGCAGTGATGGCAGACGAAGAGAAGAAAACCCCGAAACCGGTGCTGATCACCGGCATCGATGAACTCTCGCCCAAACTGGGCGCCCTGCGCATGAAGGTTGAGAGTTTTAAAAACAATCTCGAGCAGACCGGCCTCGGCAAACTGGACATCAGTGGTCTGTTCAACGGCGGCAGCGTGATCACGCCGTTTGTAGACGGCATCAAATCGGCCGCAGCGTTCCAGGGCAAATTGAGCGAAGTCAGCGACACGGCGAAAACCGTCGACCTGCCCGCCGCGCCGACAGCAGCGACACAGAACATGAACGTGTTCAGCGCGTCGATGCAAAAGGTTTCGGCGGCGGTGGACGCCGCGCTGGTGCCGGCGGTGGGGGCCTTGGTGGTCGGGCTTGAGCCGATGCTGACGCAGGTTGGCAGCCTGCTCGCCGACAACCCGAAACTGGTCGAAGGCCTGGCGGCGGGGGCGATTGCCTTCTCCGCCATGCAAACCGCGGTCACCGGTATGACGCAGGTGATGGACGTCATGAGCATGGTGCTCAAGACCAACCCGATCATGCTGATCGCCCTGGGCATTGCCGTGGCGGCCGGTTTGATCGTGGCCAACTGGACGCCGATCAGCGCGTTCTTCACCGGGATGTGGGAGGGCGTGAAAAACGCCGGGGCGAGTGCGATGGCGACGTTGCGCTCGGTACTTGACTGGCGACCGCTGGCGGCACTGGCGGCGTTGTGGGAACCGGTCACGGGATTTTTCTCCGGAGTCTGGGACAAGGTGATGGCCGTGACGGCGCCAGTGATCGACTTCTTCAAGTCGGTTTTCTCGTGGTCGCCTGCCGGGGTGATCATTGAAAACTGGGGGCCGCTGACCGGCCTGTTCTCGGCGATCTGGGAATTGCTCAAGGCCTTGAGTGTGCCGGTGATGGCATTTCTCAGAAACCTGTTCGATTTCTCGCCGATGCAGATGCTTACCGATGCGTGGGGTGGTGTTGTCGCGTTCTTCGAACCGATGTTCAGCGGCCTGCGAGAAGTCGCGCTACCGGCTAAAGAATTCCTCGTGTCGCTGTTCGACTTCTCGCCAATGCAGATGATCACCAGCGCCTGGGGAGGCGTTGTTGCGTATTTCCAGCCGATATTGACGACGCTGCAATCGGCTGTGCAAAGCACCCGGGATACTTTGCGGGCACTGTTCGATTTTTTCCCGATGCAAATGCTCACCAGCGCCTGGGGTGGGATTGTCGGGTTCTTCGAACCGATCTGGATGGCGCTGCAAACGTCTGTGCAGCGGGTCAGAGGCTTTTTCACCAGCCTGTTCGAGTGGTCGCCGCTGGAGCAGATTGCTCAGTATTGGCAGCCGATCGGTGAGGTCTTTTCGGCGATCTGGGGCGTCGTGTTGGCGCTTTCCGCGCCGGTCGTGGATTTTCTGCACAGTCTGTTCGAATGGAAACCTCTGGATCAGATCATCGAGAGTTGGGGGCCGATCACTGAGTGGTTCGGCGAGTTGTGGCAAAAGCTGCAAACCGTCATTGCGCCTATCAAGGAGTTGTTCGAGGGTGGCTTCGCCGGACTGATCGCCAAGGTCACCGGCAAGGTCGAAACGCTGACCCAAGCGCAACGCGAGACCAATGCCGAAGGCAAAGGCGAACTGGCACCGGCGTTCTTCGCTGCCAGTCCGGCGCCTGCTGGCAACGGTGCACTGCAAAGCGGTTCGTTGCCGCAAACCTCCAGCGCGCTGATCCAGCAAAGCGCCGCCAATAACCGTACGCAACTCGAAGGCGGTCTGACCGTGCGCTTCGAAAATGCGCCGGCGGGCCTGCGCACCGAACAACCGCAAACCAATCAACCTGGCCTGGCCGTGTCTTCACGCATCGGCTATCGCTCGCTGTCGATGGGAGGTTCCCAATGAACTGGCGTGACCGTTTATTGCCGGCATCCTTTCGCGGTGTCGGTTTCTGGATCGACCAGGCGAAAACCCCGGTCGGGCGCAAAGGGCAGTTGCATGAATACCCGCAGCGCGACCTGCCTTTTTTCGAGGACCTCGGCCAGCAGGCCAAGACCCACGATCTGACCGCGTTCATCATCGGCCCCGATTGCCTGGAGCAGCGCGACAAGCTGCTCAAGGCGCTGGAGCAGGGTCGTGGCGAGCTGGTGCATCCGTGGCTCGGACGCCTGCAAGTCAAGGTCGGCGAATGCGACATGACCCACACCCGCCAGGATGGCGGGCTGGTGACGTTCGCCTTGAAGTTTTATCCCGATCAGCCGCTGCCATTTCCGACAGCCACGGTCAGCACACAGAAAGTGCTGCTGGCCAAAGCCGACGGTCTGCTGGGTTCGGCGGTGGCGCGTTTCGAACAGGCGATGACGCTGATCAAGGCTGCGCGAATCGGCATCACCAACCTGCGCAACAGCCTTACCGGCGTCTACGAGGTGATCAAGGAGCAACTGAAACCGTTGATCGAGCAATATCGGCAGATCACCGAACTGGTCAAAGCCGTGAAGGAGCTGCCCAGGGAAGTGGCGGCAGAATTCAAGGGTTTGCTCGGCGATATCAAGGAGCTTAAAGCGTTTGCCAAGGAAGGCTACCGTGGCGTGATTGCCGACGTGTCGCAGCAACTCGAAGCGATTCGCAAGGCCGATGCGCCGAAGATCACCACCGGCAAGGACACCAATGCCGCAGCGCAAGCGATGGCCGATCTGGTGCAGGACACGCTGATCGTCAAAGTGGCGCAGTGGGTCGCATCGATGCCAGTGGCCACCCGAGCGCTGCAACTGCCGTCGACGCCCACCGTTGCTCAGCAGGCCCATCAGCAAGTCACCCGCCCGGAAGTCCCGGCCACGGATGATTTGCAGGCGCTGCAAAAGGATTTGGTGGAGGCGCTGCAAGGGGCGAAAAACAAGGCCGATCCTGATCACTATCAAGCCATTAGTGACGTGCAGGATGCCTTGGTTGCGCACCTCAAGGCCGTGGCATCCTCGGGCGTGCGACTGGTCAGCAAATCCTTTCAGGAAAGCCTTCCGGCACTGGTCATAGCGTACAAACAGTTTGGCGACGCCACGCGAGTCACCGAAGTCGTGCAGCGCAACGGCGTGACCAATCCGTTGTACCTCCCGCAAAGCGATGTGAAAGTCTCCAGGGAGTGAACCATGGACGAGTTGGATAACCACGTCACGCTGACGGTCAACGACATGGAATACGGCGGCTGGAAAAGCGTCGAAATCACTGCTGATCTGGAGCGTCAGTTCCGCACCTTCAAGCTCGACATCACCTGGCAATGGCCGGGGCAGACCGTGGATCAAAGGATCAAACCCGGCGACCCCTGCGAGGTGAAAATCGGCAAGGACCTGGTGCTCACCGGCTACGTGTTCAAGGCGCCGATCCGCTATGAAGGGCGGCAGATCAGCCTGACCATCGAAGGCAGTTCGAAAACCCAGGATCTGGTCGATTGCGCCGCCCGCAACCTGCCCAGTCAATGGCAGCAACAACCCTTGCTGACTATCGTCCGCGATCTGGCGAGCGAATATGGACTGTGGGTCGTCAATGAAATCAGCGAAACCACACGCCTGAGCAAACACACCATCGTGCCGGGTGAAACGGTATTCCAGTCGATCGATCGATTGCTGTCGCTGCTGCGGGTGTTTTCCACCGACAACGAGCTGGGCCAGTTGGTGTTGGCCAAACCCGGTAGCGGCGGGCGTGCCAGCGATGCGCTGGAGCTGGGCAAGAACATTCTGTCGGCCAATGCACCGATGGATTTCAGCCAGGTGTTCTCCGAATACCGGGTGATCGGCCAGCAAAAGGGCTCGGATGCGAAAAGCGGCGCGGCGGTCAGCGAGGTCGAGTCGACGGCGGCGGATCTGAGCTTCAAACGTCGGCGCACCACGGTGATCAATGAAGGCACGCAGCTGACCTTTGAGTTGGCGCAACAGCGTGCCCAATGGGAAAGCGCGACCCGCATGGGCCGGGCTCAGGCCACCACCTATCAGGTGCAGGGCTGGCGGCAGAGCAACGGTGATTTATGGCGCCACAACACGCTGGTGAAGGTCAAGGATCCGGTGCTCGATTTCGATGGCGACATGCTGATCTCCAAGGTCACTTATTCGTTGTCGGCGCAGGGCTCGGTAACCACCTTGCAAGTGGCACCGCCGCATACCTTTGATCCTGATCCGACTCCCCCGAAGCAAACCTGATCCCGAACCCTGTGGGAGCGAGCCTGCTCGCGAAAGCGTCGCCAGCCTCAACATCACAGCGCCTGACCTGCCGCCTTCGCGAGCAGGCTCGCTCCCACATTGATCCCATTCGGGCGACTCTTTTCAAGGACACCCCATGAGCCTACTGACACGCCTGCTGGCGCGCGGCACTGTCGTGCTCGCCAATTCGGCTTCGAAACTGCAATCGCTGCAAATGCGCCTCACCGCCGGCGAAGTCAATGACGACCTCGAACACTTCGAACCCTATGGCTTCACCAGCCATCCGCTGGCCGGGGCCGAAGGCGTCGTCACCTTCATCGGCGGCGACCGTTCCCACGCCATCGCCCTGGTCATCGCCGACCGCCGCTATCGCTTGCAAGCACTGGCTGCCGGTGAAGTGGCGATCTACACCGACGAAGGCGACAGGATTCATTTCAAGCGCGGGCGGATCATCGACATCGAAACTGCCACGCTGAACATCCGCGCCAGCAGCGCGGTGAATTTCGATACGCCGGTCATAAACCAGACCGGCAAGATCGTTTCCACGGGTGATCAACTGGCCGGCGGCATCAGCCAGATCAAACACGTCCACGTTGGCGTGCAGGCCGGTAACGGTCAGACCGGCGCGCCGGCAGGAGGGCAATGATGTTCATCAGCCAGAACCTCCACGCCGCACTGACCCGCGCCGTGCTCATCAGCCTGTTCACCTGGCGTCGCGCGGCCGATGACGACGCCCTTGATGACGATGAACGCTTCGGCTGGTGGGGCGACAGTTTTCCTACGGTTGCAGACGATCGCATCGGCTCGCGGCTGTGGCTGTTACGCCGGGTCAAGCTGACCCGGCAGACGCAAATGGACGCCGAGTTCTATGCCCGCGAAGCCCTGCAGTGGCTGCTCGACGACGGCCACTGCAGCGCCATCGACATCATCAGCGAACGCCTCGACGCCCAGCGCCTGAACCTGCGCACGGTCCTCACGCTGGCCGACGGCGAACGTCTGGACATCAACCCCGATAACAGTTGGCAGGTGATCTATGCCGTTTGAAACCCCTTCGCTGCCGGTGCTGATCAAGCGCACCCAAAGCGACCTGGCCGGCGATTCGCTGCGCCAGTCCGATGCGCAAGTGCTGGCCCGTGCCCTCGGCGGCGCCGTTTATGGCCTGTACGGTTATCTCGACTGGATTGCCCAGCAGATCCTGCCCGACAAGGCTGACGAGTCGACCCTGGAACGCATCGCCGCGCTGCGCCTGAACCAGCCGCGCAAAGCTGCACAAGTGGCTACCGGCAGCGTCAGTTTTACGGCCACGCCTGGCGCCGTGCTCGACGTTGACACGCTGCTGCAAGCGAACGATGGCCGCACCTACAAAGTCACCACCGCGCGCACCACCGTCAGTGGCAGTAACAGCACCACGATTGCGGCGCTGGAGGCCGGCAGCCTGGGCAACGCTGATGCCGGTCTGACGCTGACCCCGGTGCAACCGATTGCCGGCATCGTCGGCAACAGCTTCGTGGTGCTGGCGCCGGGCCTCAGCGGTGGCGTGGCGCGCGAAAGCCTCGAGTCACTGCGCTCGCGGGTGATTCGTTCCTATCGGGTGATTCCCCATGGTGGCGCGGCCAGCGATTACGAAACCTGGGCACTGGAAGTGCCGGGTCTGACGCGGGCGTGGTGCCGTGGCGGTGAGGGCAGTATGGGCATTGTCCGCCTGTTCATCATGCGCGATGACGACACGCAGCCGATTCCCGCGGCAGAGCAACTGGCCGAGGTTCAGGCCTATATCGAACCATTGCGTCCGGTCACCGCCGAGTTGCATGTGCTGGCACCGGAGCAGGTCCCGGTCACCTATGAATTGCGTTTGAGCCCCGATACCAGCGCTGTCCGTGCGGCGGTGGAAGCGCAGTTACGTGACTTGCACAACCGCGAAGCCGGCTTGGGCGATACCTTGCTGCAGAGTCACATTCGCGAAGCGATCAGCAGTGCCACCGGCGAGTACGACCACCAATTGATTGCGCCCGTCGGCAATGTCGTGCCAACCGAACACCAGCTACTGACCTTTGGGGGTTGCGTATGGGAGGCATGAGAACCGCTGCGCAATATCAGGCCCAGCTACGCAACCTGCTGCCCAGTGGTCCGGCCTGGGATCCGGAGCGAGTGCCGGAACTGGATGCAGTGCTCGGGAGCATTTCCCTGGAACTGTCGCGTCTGGACGCGCGCGCCGTCGACCTGCAAAACGAAATGGATCCGGCCGGTGTCAGCGAGTTGGTACCCGATTGGGAGCAGGTCATGAATTTGCCTGACCCGTGCCTTGGACAGAAGCCTTTGTTCGACGACCGTCGTCTGGCTGTGCGCCGGCGCCTGCTAGCAGTAGGCAGCCAGAGCATTGGCTACTTCGTTGAAATTGCCCGAAGCCAAGGCTATCCCAACGCTACCGTGACTGAGTTGAGGGCGCCGCGAATGGGGCGCTCACGGTTTGGTAACGGGCACTTTGGCAGCTGGCAGGCACAGTTCATGTGGACACTCAACACCGCAGGGCGGCAATTCATCGGTCGCCGGTTTGGCGCCAGTTATTGGGGCGAACGCTTCGGCGTGAATCCCGGTAGCGCCCTGGAGTGCCTTATCCACCGCAGTGCACCTGCTCATACCCGCGTGCATATCAATTACGACTAGAGGTTGAAAACTATGGATTACCCAAGAAGCACCCCCGGTGTCGGGCTGGTGAATGGACAGTTCGTGGACGAGAACCCGGTGGCAGGAACGCCAGGCTCTTTGATTCCCGCAACCTGGGGCAATGCCGTTACGCAAGAGATCCTGAACGTGATCAAAGCGGCGGGCATGCAGCCCGAAGAAGATGTTTCAACGCAGTTGCTGCAGGCCATCCAGAGTTTTGCCGCCCATGACTTCAAGAACTCGGTGCGGGTAGCGACAACGGGAACAATTGCCCTCAGCGGTTTGCAGGACATCGACGGTGTACAACTGGCCGTGGCAGATCGAGTGCTGGTGAAAGACCAGGCCAATGCCTCGCAGAACGGAGTTTACGTGGTGGCTGCCGGTTCATGGTCGCGCGCAGTGGATGCGGCGCAGGACTACCAAGTGACCAGCAGTTTTATCATTGCGACCGATGAAGGCGTGGTGAACAAGTCTCGCCTTTGGCAACTGACCACACCAGGCCCGATCAAGGTCGGCTCCACAGCGCTGACGTTTGAATTACTGGCGGGGTACACCGGAGTAGCCTCTGGCGAATACCGCAAGGTTACGGTCAATGCACGGGGGCAGGTAACCGCCGGCTCTAACCCGACCACTCTTGATGGCTACGGCATCGCGGATGCTTACACCAAGGTGGCTGCCAACAGTGCATTTGTGAAACAAGGCAGTGGTGCCGGACAACTCGGCAACTCGGTGTCCATTGGCTGGGATGGCAAGAACATCCTGATCCAGGTTGATGCCACCAGTTTCGGCAACCTGTGGTGTTCGGCCAACTTTGACCCCGCCACCAAGGCCAATGTGACGGACGTTTACAGCAAGAGTGCAACCAATGGCTTGCTGGACGCCAAGATCGCTTCGGATACATGTTCGGTGGCCGGTTTCGCAGGTGGCAATCCCGCCTCCCCGTATATGCGGAACAGGAACAATAACGAAGTCGTGATGCTGGCGAGAACAGCTTCGACCCTCGCCGGCTATGGCATCACGGATGGCATGACGCGTGCCGAGATCACCGGTCAAGTCAATGCGCGAGTTCTGAGTGATGGCATTACCTGGGCGGGGTTTGCCAGCAACGATCCGAATCAGCCCTACATGCGGCGTGCTGCCGATAACGGTGTCTATCTGTTGCAACCGCGTCTGGGGTTTACACCGGTTCGCCAGGGCGGGGGAAACTTCCAGTCGAACAACACGGTGATGATTGGCTGGGCGGCTGATGGTTCGTCTCTGCGGGTACAGGTCGATGCAACTGATCTGGGCAGCATCTGGACCGACGGCATCGCTAATGCCAAAGCGGTTGCCGCGCAATCCACCGCAGAAGCTGGAGTAGTCGGTTCTTATGCCTTGCTGGTCGTTGGCGGCGGTGGCGCTACGGGGCCGGGCGCGCTTGCCGCCGGTGTCAACTGCCGGTTCACGGCTACCGATGGCTCTGCCTGGGGTGGAGCACCTGCCGGCACCTGGCGAATCATGGGAGCTATCCGAAACTCTGACGGGGCCAGCCCTGACTCCACCACTCTATGCGTGAGGGTTTATTGAAATGATGACAATTGTGAGTGCGCGTCAGCCCTGCTGGAACGACGTGGAACATACCTCGTTGAACCTGTTGGTCACCTTCGAGGAGACCAGCGATTCATTGGGTGAAATACCGTTTACGGCTTCGCCGAAAGATCCGGAGCCTCACGGTCGAGAGTTGTTTGAACGGGCGGTTGCGCTGGAATACGGCGAGATCGCCGAACCCGACGAAGAGACACTGAAAGATGCAGTTCGGATGAAGACTTCCGGGCTCTCGGCATTGGCGTCATCAATGATCGCAAAGTTGCAGAGTGACCTCAGCACCCTGCAGGACTCCGTGGCGTTGGGCATGGCAACAGATGAAGAAATCACGCAGTTGCCAATGACTCAGGCGCAGCTTGATCTCTGGAGAAAGTACCGGGTACTGCTTTCCAGGATCGAGAGTCAGCCCGCTTTTCCTCGTGCGATCGATTGGCCCACGCAGCCCGAGTGAATGTTTGCTGCATGAGCCGAGTACATCAGCCCCGGCAACCGTGCGCAGCATTCCTTGCTGGTTGCAGCTGCGGTCGAAAGACCAGGCCGGCGGCGTGCCCACTCGGCGTTGAATGAATAACAGCCGGAGACGAAAAATGGACTATCCAAAGAGCGTGCCCAATATCGGCCTGGTCAATGGCCGATTCGTGGATGAAAACCCTGCCAATGGAGCGCCGGGCTCGCTGATTCCTGCAGTGTGGGGAAATGGTGTAACGCAGGAAATTCTGAGTGTTGTGCAGGCGGCGGGTTTAACGCCGGACGAGACGACCAATAATCAATTGCTGGGCGCACTGCGCAGCCCGGCGCTGTTTTTGACTCCCGCCCAGTTTGATAAAGGTCGGTCAGTGGCCACTGCTGAGTTTGTTCAGCGCGCGTTAGGCAATTACGCAAGTGCACGGGGAATATCCGCCGCAACGCAACTGACGGGCGCTGATATCGGTTGCTCGATCGGAATGGGGGGGACCGTTTCCTATACCGTCACCCTGCCTGACGCAGCCTCTGTTCCGGATGGCGCGACCATCGGGCTGCACTGCCGCAACAGCGCCCCGGTTACGGTTGCGAGTAAATCCGGTGCGCAGATCAGTCCACAGGGCGCTTATTTGGGCTCGATAGTGATGAACAGCGGGGAGAGCGCCAACTTTGTCAGAGAAAGTGGCATCTGGACCGTTTACGGGACCGCGAGTCTGAAATACGCCGCGCTGTTTTCCGGGATGGTCAGCAATCCCGGGTATCAAAAACACGCCAGTGGAAATATCGATCAGTGGGGCACGGGGGTTTCGAATGCCGAGGGGGATGTCTACGTGACATTTCCGCTGACGTTTCCGAGGGGATATTTCTCGCTGGTGGCGACACATACCGGTGGCGATGCGGCGATGGTTGCGGTGACTGCGTACAGCGCAAAGGGCTGCACGCTGAGAATTCGCAATGCCGTAGGTCAAGTCAGCGGCGGCTGGTCGGTGAATTATTTTGCAAAGGGCTACTGAATGAACCCCTTCAATGTTTTATTCAGCGCCAGCACCTGCGGCGCGTATGTACCGGGTATCAACTCGACGGACATTCCCGACGACGTTATCGAGATTCCCCAGGGCTACTGGATCTCCTTGCTGCAACAGTTGGCGGTCACGCCAAAAATGATTGGCGTGAGCGCCACTAACGGCTATCCGATTCTGGTCGATCCACCGCCCCCTTCGCCGGATGCAGCCGCTGATGCCGAGCGCGCCTGGCGCACGGCCCAGTTGGCAGCCACTGACGGTTTGGTAGCGCGTGACCGGGACGAGCTCGAGGACGGTGGCGGTACCACGCTGACTACCGAGCAATACGCACAGTTGCAGGCCTATCGTCGTGACTTGCGGGACTGGCCGCAGGGATCATTCTTCCCGTTCAGCGAGCATCGGCCGGTGGCTCCGGGGTGGTTGATCGCTGCAATCTGAAGCAGCGTTGATCACAGGCTTCATTGCCTGAAAACTCCGGAAAACAATGGCTGGCAAGTATAAGCCGCCATCCGTGATTGAATCGCAGCAACATCCAGGGAGGATCAAGCAGCATGCAAATAACCGAAAACAACCTTATCGACATCATGCCCAACGCCCGCTCCCAAGCGGGCGTTTTTGTTTCTGTACTCAACACTGCCATGGCCAGGCATCGCATCGATACGCCCAAGCGCATCGCTGCCTTTCTCGCACAGGTCGGTCACGAGTCGGGGCAATTGCGCTACGTGCGCGAACTGGGCAATAACCAATACCTGAGCAAATACGACACCGGCACCCTGGCGCTGCGTCTGGGCAATACCCCCGAGGCGGATGGCGACGGGCAAAAGTATCGGGGCCGTGGGCTCATACAAATTACCGGTCGCGCCAACTACCACCAATGCAGCCTCGGCTTGTTTGGCGATGAACGTCTGTTGTCGTTGCCCGAATTGCTCGAGCAACCGCAATGGGCGGCCGAATCGGCGGCGTGGTTCTGGGCGCAGAAGGGCCTGAACGAGCTGGCCGACGCGGACCAGTTCAACACCATCACCCGCCGAATCAACGGCGGGTTGAATGGCTTGCAGGATCGTCTGGAAATCTGGGCGCGGGCGAGGGCGGTGCTATGTCCGGCTCCTGGCGGGTGATTGGCCTGTTGCTGCTGGTGGCAGGGGCTTTCGTCGCGGCGTGGCAGTTTCAGGACTGGCGCTACGGGCGTCAATTGGCCGAGCAGGCGCGGTTAAACGCCGAAACGCAAAATCAACTGACACAAGCTGCCGCGAACGCGCAGCAGGCCGAGCAGGATAAACGCCTGGCACTAGAGCAACGGCTCGCGGCCAGTGAACAAACCCACTACCGAGCGCTGAGCGATGCCCAACGTGATCAGGATCGCCTGCGCGATCGCCTTGCTACTGCCGATGTCCGGTTGTCAGTCCTTCTCGACGCCGGCGACGTTGCCCACGGCTGTGCGGTGCCAGCCACCGCCGGCACCGGCGGCGTGGATTCTGCAACCGTACGCGCCCGACTTGACCCGGCGCATGCTCAACGAATTATCGCCATCACCGCCACCGGCGACCGCGGACTGATTGCCTTGCAGGCCTGTCAGGCCTATGTCAGAGCACTGGCGCCCGAACATCTTGAATGATTCTGTGTATTGAAAGCATGGCCGGCTCGTGTACGGTGGAGACATTCCACACGATCCGGAGCTCGCCGTGAAAGAGACCACCCAACTGGCCGCTGAACTGGGCCGACGTCTGCAAGTGCTCAATGCTCACGTCACCACTGCAGAGTCCTGCACCGGTGGCGGGATTGCCGAGGCCATTACGCGGATACCGGGCAGTTCGGCCTGGTTTGAAGCCGGTTACGTGACGTACTCCAACCGGCAGAAAACCCGTCAGTTGAATGTGCCGGACGAACTGTTCGAAACGGTCGGCGCGGTCAGCCGCGAAGTCGTCGAGGCCATGGTGCGCGGTGCGCAGCAGCACAGCCTGGCGCATTTTGCCGTGGCGGTCAGCGGCGTCGCTGGCCCCGACGGCGGCACGCCGAACAAGCCGGTGGGCACGGTATGGCTCGCCTGGGGTGTGGGCGATGCGGTTTACAGTGAGGTTCAGCACTTCCCCGGCGGCCGTGATGAAGTCCGCCGACAAACGGTGAAGGCCGCGCTAGAGGGGCTTGTGCGACTAGCGGCACGAGAAATCGAAAATCAGGGGTAGGCGATCTTCGAACGCTGTGGAATAATACTGGCTACTTATACAGGTGTTGGCCGTCAGGCCTTATTGATTACGTGAGGACTTTAATGGACGACAACAAGAAGAAAGCCTTGGCTGCGGCCCTGGGTCAGATCGAACGTCAATTCGGCAAGGGTGCCGTAATGCGTATGGGCGATCAGGACCGTCAGGCGATCCCGGCCATTTCCACCGGCTCTCTGGGTCTGGACATCGCACTCGGCATCGGCGGCCTGCCAAAAGGCCGTATCGTTGAAATCTACGGTCCTGAATCTTCCGGTAAAACCACACTGACGCTGTCCGTGATCGCCCAGGCTCAAAAAGCCGGTGCGACCTGCGCCTTCGTCGACGCCGAACACGCCCTCGACCCTGAGTACGCCGGCAAGCTGGGCGTCAACGTCGACGACCTGCTGGTTTCCCAGCCGGACACCGGCGAACAGGCCCTGGAAATCACCGACATGCTGGTGCGCTCCAACGCCGTTGACGTGATCATCGTCGACTCCGTGGCCGCACTGGTGCCAAAGGCTGAAATCGAAGGCGAAATGGGTGACATGCACGTGGGCCTGCAAGCCCGTCTGATGTCCCAGGCGCTGCGTAAAATCACCGGTAACATCAAGAACGCCAACTGCCTGGTGATCTTCATCAACCAGATCCGCATGAAGATCGGCGTGATGTTCGGCAGCCCGGAAACCACCACCGGTGGTAACGCGCTGAAGTTCTACGCTTCGGTTCGTCTCGACATCCGCCGTACCGGCGCGGTGAAGGAAGGCGACGAAGTGGTCGGCAGCGAAACCCGCGTCAAGGTTGTGAAGAACAAGGTGGCTTCGCCGTTCCGTCAGGCCGAATTCCAGATTCTTTACGGCAAGGGCATCTACCTCAACGGTGAGATGATCGACCTGGGTGTGTTGCACGGTTTCGTCGAGAAGTCCGGCGCCTGGTACGCCTACGAAGGCACCAAGATCGGTCAGGGCAAGGCCAACTCGGCCAAGTTCCTGGCGGACAACCCGGAAATCGCCGCGAAGCTCGAGAAGCAACTGCGTGACAAGCTGCTGTCGCCAGCAGTGATTGCAGACTCCAAGGCCTCGGCGGTCAAAGAGACCGAAGACGACCTGGCCGACGCTGACCTCTGATCGCAGCGATGACCACCGCCGTACTGGATACCCTCGTCGCGGTGCGGCGAACCGCCATGGACCTGCTCGCACGTCGTGAGCATGGTCGCGTCGAGTTGACGCGCAAGCTGCGTCAGCGGGGCGCCGAGGCGGAGTTGATCGAAACAGCCCTCGACCGTCTGACGGAAGAGGGACTGCTTTCAGAAGCGCGATACCTTGAAAGTTTTGTTTCCTACCGAGCCCGTTCCGGCTATGGCCCATTGCGAATTCGTGAGGAGCTCAGCCAGCGGGGCTTGCAACGTACCGATATCGAAGTCGCCCTGCGCGAAAGCGGTATCAATTGGCAGGCGCAGCTTCAGGACACGTGGCAACGCAAGTTCTCCGGGCATTTACCGATTGATGCGAAAGAAAGAGCCAAACAAGGCCGGTTTCTGGCGTATCGGGGGTTCTCGATGGAGATGATCAACCGATTGTTCAGCGGTCGAGAGATGGACGATTAAACCGATTCAACAAAAAACGGCCCGCTATTTTTTTAAAAATAGCGGGCCGTTTTTTTTGCCTTCAGATCACATTGGAAGGTTCGCGCGAGCGTTGTGCGGTGGGCGGTTTTGAGTCTGCCCAGTTTTCCGGCAAGTTGATAAAGTCCACCAACTCTCTCAGACGACCATGGGTGCGGCCATTGAAGGCGAACGCCAGCCGCGCCAGATGGCTGAACTGTGCATCATCATGTTCTTCGCCACTGTAGGCGTGTTGATGAAACTGGTCGCTGAGGCACAGATCAGCGAACTCCTCTTGCATTTGCGCCAATGCCTGGTCGCTGAGCTTGTGGTTCATGCGTATCACGAACTGCCGCTTGAGCCAGCGGGTGGAGTGGAAATTGCTGTAGAACTGATTGATCTCTTCCACCGCGTCTTCAACGCTGTAGACCAGCCGCATCAGCTTCATATCCGTCGGCAGGATATAGCGGTTGTCTTCCAGTTGGTTGCGGATGAAATCCAGCGCGCCTTGCCAGAACGTCCCGCCCGGGACATCCAGCAACACCACCGGCACCAATGGGCTTTTGCCGGTCTGGATCAGCGTCAGCACTTCCAGCGCTTCATCAAGGGTGCCAAAACCGCCCGGGCACAGCACCAGCGCATCGGCCTCTTTGACGAAGAACAGCTTGCGGGTGAAGAAAAAGTGGAAGGGCAACAGATTGTCGGTGCCATCGACGGTGGGGTTGGCATGTTGTTCGAAGGGCAGGGTGATGTTGAAACCCAGGCTGTGATCTCGCCCGGCCCCTTCGTGGGCGGCGGCCATGATGCCGCCGCCGGCGCCGGTGATGACCATCATGTCCGCACGGGTCAGCGCTGCGCCGAGTTCGCGGGCCATCGCGTACAGCGGATGTTCAACAGGCGTACGTGCCGAGCCGAACACGGTAACTTTGCGCCGGCCCTTGAATTGTTCCAGCACGCGAAACGCCTGCTCCAGTTCACGCAGGGCTTGCAGGGTGATCTTGGCGTTCCAGCGGTTGTGGTCTTCCTGAGCCATACGCAGCACAGTCAGGATCATGTCGCGGTAGATGGGGATGTTCGGGCTGTTGGGGGAAACATGGTCGAGTTGGGCTTCGACCTGGCTGATAAGGTCGCCGCGTTCCTGAAAATGACGGCTCAAGAGGTCGTTCGGTTGATAGGGCATTCAACGTCTCCTTCTGCACAGAGCGAGTGACTCTGACGAGAACGTCCGAGCCGCACTGCAAAAACACACAGGGCCGGCAGTTCCATTTCTGCCGTTAACGAATGATCGGGAATACTCTGAATCTAGACCCTCCCACGCATTCGTGCCGCCTTGAACAGTGCGCTGTAACGTTTTGCCTGGCAACCGCTTACTGAATTGCGACAAAGCCTCGCCGCTCGTCTGAACGTGTCGCGAAGGGCCATCACTCTGATTTACTCAAATACAGATGTCGCAAGACAACCTTGCGTTTGCGCAAGGCCGGCAATTCATGGATTCGTGGGTGGCAAGGAGGCGGGATGCATGGCCAGAGTGGTTCTGGAGATCGATACGCAGCTGTATCGAATGTTGCAGGAGTCGGCCAAGACCAATCAATTGAGTCTCGAGGAAGAGTGCTGCCGACGATTGGCTGGCGGCGAGCGTCGCTCGCGCTATCTGCAGGCGCTGGTGGCGGAACTGCGCGCCGAGGATGAACAGCGGCGCGCTAACGCTTCACGCTGATTACTTTTTCTTGGCGGGCGCAGTTTTCGGGCAATCGGATTCCTGATAGCTCGCCGAGCCGATCGCTTTGTTGGTTTTCACTTCGGTGAAGTCGTAACGCATGATCGCGCCCTTGGCCATCAGCTTGCGGTACGACGGGTTATTGCAGACCGACGCGCCCAACTGGAAGTACACAGCCTTGGGATCGGCGCGCATCTTGTCGGCGTGGCTCTTCTGCACGCTCAGATGGTTGATCAGCTGCGTGCCTTCGACGGTGTAGCCTTGATCAAGAATGTCTTCATTGATCGCCCGTGGCGTGCCGACGCTGCTTTGGGCGGCGACGTTGCGCAGCTCTCGGTTCAGATTCTGCTCACTCAGGGACGCAGCCTGAGCGGTAAAGGACGACGCCAGCAGAATGGCAGCGGTGGGAACGATAAGGCGCAGCATGAAACTCTCCTGATTCGGTGACTGGTGGTTCGACCCGTCACGGGGCGGTGCGTTCAGTGGCGGCGAATTATAGGGGAGCCGGTCTGGACGGTACAGGCTTGTAGCCGTCGCTCTGGTAAACTGCCGGCCTTTATTGCCCTGCCGAGTGTCGTTCGTGTCGAGTTTCCCTGTCTGCCGGTGTCGCCTGCGATGAACCATGCCCCCAACGCCGTGGCCCGCCTGCGCGATCAGCGCGAAGATGAAGGCATCAAGCCGATTCAGGCGCGCGGGTTTCGCTCCGAGCGCTGCCGTGATTGCCGAGTGATCATCAGCCATTGCCTGTGCGCGTGGCGGCCGAGCGTCGACACCCGTTCCGGCGTGTGCCTGATCATGACCGGCAAGGAAGTGTTCAAGCCCAGCAACACCGGCTGGCTGATTGCCGACGTCGTGCGCGACAACCACGCGTTTATCTGGTCGCGCACCGAGCCTGACCCGCAGATGCTCGCATTGCTCAACGATCCGCAATGGCAGCCGTATCTGGTGTTTCCGGGTGAATATGTCGAGCCGTCGCGGGTAACCAACACGGTGAGCGTCGATAGCAGCAAGCGTCCGTTGTTCATTCTGCTCGATGCGACCTGGACCGAAGCGCGCAAGATTTTCCGCAAGAGTCCGTATTTCGATCGTTTGCCGATTCTCAGTCTGCTGCCCGACAAACTCTCGCGCTATCGCTTGCGCCGCTCGACTCGCAGCGAGCATTTGTGTACCGCTGAAGTCGCCGCGTTATGTCTGGAACTGGCCGGTGACAGCGATGCGGCATCGGCACTGGACGCCTATTTCGATGTGTTCAGCCAGCATTACCTGGGTGCCAAGCAGCAACTGGACGTGAATGAATCAACTGCCGCTCACGCCGAGTTGTTGCCTTATATACGAAAGCCGCAGCCGGAGTTAGCCCGATAGTGGCCCATACTGTCGACAGCGCTGGCCATCTTGCTTGACCACCCCGGCTTCGCTGGGCATGCTTGGCGCCGATTAGGGTGCGGCCAAGGTTTGAAACGCCGTTTTTGCAGTTGATTGGCGTTGAACGTGCCCCTGTGGATATCGCTTCAAAAGCGACATCTTGAGTTGTTTTGGCCAGACCGGAATGCACCGGGTCTGCCATCAAAAACAGGATCATTTGAAAAATGGCCACATACGACATCCTGATTGCCGATGATCACCCATTGTTTCGTAGTGCCCTGCATCAAGCGGTGACGCTGGGCCTTGGCCCGGATGTTCGGCTGGTGGAAGTGGCGAGCATCGCCGAACTGGAAGCACGCCTGACCGAAAAGTCTGACTGGGATCTGGTCCTGCTGGACCTGAACATGCCCGGCGCTTTCGGGTTTTCCGGGTTGGTCATGCTGCGCGGACAGTATCCGCAGATTCCTGTGGTGATGGTCTCGGCCCAGGAAGAAGCTTCGGTGATGGTCAAGTCCCGCGAATTTGGTGCCAGCGGCTTTATTCCCAAGTCCAGCGACTTGAACGTGATCCAGCAAGCGGTGCGCAAAGTGCTTGATGGCGATGTGTTCTGGCCGCCGCAAGCCTTCGAAGCGGTGAGCGTGTCGGATGAGGCGAAAGCCGCCAGCGATGGTCTGGCCAGCCTGACGCCGCAACAGTTCCGCGTGCTGACCATGGTCTGCGAAGGCCTGCTGAACAAGCAGATCGCCTACGAGTTGAGCGTGTCGGAAGCGACCATCAAGGCTCACGTCACGGCGATCTTTCGCAAATTGAATGTGCGCACTCGCACGCAAGCGGCTTTACTGCTGCAACAACTTGAGTCAATTCCGAGCCAGTGATGACTGGCTGTTTCACGCTTTTTTGACTTTCGTTGATCTAGCTTCCCCACTCCTTTTTGGTTGGTTTCTTCTTTATGTCACCTTTCAAGGGCCAGACCGGCCTGAAACGCATCCTCAACGCGTCCGGCTATTCGCTTGACGGCTTGCGTGCCGCCTTCACCGGCGAAGCAGCGTTCCGCCAATTGGTGCTGCTCAACGTGGTGCTGATTCCGCTGACATTCTTCCTCAATGTCAGCCGAGTCGAGCAGGCCGTGTTGATCGCGGTTTGCTTGCTGGCGCTGATTGTCGAGCTGCTCAACTCGGCGGTGGAAGCGGCCATTGACCGTATCTCGCTGGAATTGCATCCGCTGTCTAAAAATGCCAAGGACATGGGCAGCGCCGCGCAGTTCGTGGCATTGAGCATGATCGCGCTGGTGTGGGCGGTGATTCTGCTTTAAGCGATGGTCGGCAAGACGATCTCGTCGCTGCGCTGCACCCCGGCGGTAAACGCGCGACACAGGTCGAGAAACTCGCGCATGGCCGAGGTCTGGTACTTCTGTTTATGCCAGATGAAATAGAACTGCCGCGCCAGGTCCAGATCCGGCGTCTCGACCGGCACCAGGCTGCCGCGGCGGAAGGCATCGCGCAGCGCCAGCCGCGAGATACAGCCAATCCCCAGCCCTGACTCTACCGCGCGTTTGATCGCTTCAGTGTGTTCCAGCTCCAGCCGAATGTTCAGCGCACTGCGGTGGTGGCGCATGGCTTGATCGAAGGTCAGGCGCGTGCCGGAACCCTGTTCCCGCAGAATCCACGCCTCGTGGGTCAGCTCTTCCATTGTCGCACTGCCGCGCTTGGCCAACGGATGCTGTGGCGCGCAGAACACCACCAGCTCATCTTCGACCCAGCTCTGCACTTCGATGTCGGGATGGCTGCAATCGCCCTCAATCAGACCCAGATCAATTTCGTAATGCGCGACTTGTTGCACGATATTCGCAGTGTTCTGCACGTGCAGCTTGACCTGACTTTCGGGGTGGCGCTGCATGAAACTGCCGATCAGCAGGGTTGCCAGATAGTTGCCAATGGTCAGCGTCGCCCCCACTGATAAAGAGCCGAAACCGGATTTGCCGTTGAGCAGGTCTTCGATTTCCTTGGCCTGATCGAGCAGGGCCACCGCTTGCGGCAACAGCTGTTTACCGAGGGCGTTGAGACTCAGGCGCTTACCGGCGCGGTCGAACAGCTGGCAGCTGGACTGGCGCTCGAGCTCGGTGATCGAAGTGCTGGCCGCCGATTGCGAGAGGTTGAGCAGACCCGCAGCACGGGATACGCTTTCCTGCTGGGCGACGGCGACGAAGACTTGCAGTTGACGGAGAGTAAATCGCATATCGATATAACCGATAACCCTTATCTTAATAATCCAGTTAACAGATATTGTCGTCGCTATTAGAATGCGATGCAATTGCGCACGTTAAGCCTCATCGAGCCGCGCAGACCAATCTCCAGGAGTCAAACGTACATGAGCAACATGAACCACGAGCGTGTCCTCAGTGTTCATCACTGGAACGACACTCTGTTCAGCTTCAAGTGCACCCGCGATCCGGGCCTGCGCTTCGAGAACGGTCAGTTCGTGATGATCGGCCTGCAACAACCCAACGGCCGCCCGCTTATGCGCGCTTACTCGATCGCCAGCCCGAACTGGGAAGAGCATCTCGAGTTCTTCAGCATCAAAGTGCAGGACGGTCCGCTGACCTCCCAGCTGCAGCACTTGAAGGAAGGCGACGAGATCATCATCTCGAAGAAGCCTACCGGCACGCTGGTTCTTGATGACCTGAACCCGGGCAAGCACTTGTACCTGCTGAGCACCGGCACCGGTCTGGCGCCGTTCATGAGCGTCATTCAGGACCCGGAAACCTACGAGCGCTTTGAAAAAGTGATCCTGGTTCACGGCGTGCGTTACGTCAACGAAGTCGCCTACCGCGAATTCATCACCGAGCACCTGCCGCAAAACGAGTTTTTCGGCGAGGCGCTGCGTGACAAGCTGATCTACTACCCGACCGTGACCCGCGAGCCGTTCGAGAATCAGGGCCGCCTGACCGACCTCATGCGCAGCGGCAAGCTGTTCAGCGACATCGGCCTGCCACCGATCAACCCGCAGGACGACCGCGCGATGATCTGCGGCAGCCCGAGCATGCTCGACGAGACCAGCGAAGTGCTCGACAGCTTCGGCCTGAAGATCTCGGCGCGGATGCGCGAGCCGGGTGATTATCTGATCGAGCGTGCGTTCGTCGAGAAGTAAGCGCCATAGAGAGCCCCCATTGCCTTGCAGGCGATGGGGGCTTTTTTATGCCCGACACATTTCCTTCATGCCTGCCACGATCCATGTAGGAGCTGCCGAAGGCTGCGATCTTTTGATCTTGCTTTAAGATCAAAAGATCGCAGCCTTCGGCAGCTCCTACATTGACCGAGGTCTCAGGCTGTGGCAGGAATCACTTCGAGCACGCGGATCTGCTCCGGTGTCGGGTAATGCCAGCGCACATCCAGATCCCAGAACTGCGCGCCGTATTCACGTTCCGGCGCCGGGATTTGATACGCCGGGCGCGGATCCTGCGCCAGACACTGTTCAATCAACGCAACCAACGGCTCATCAAGACGCTGAGCGTGTGCGTGCGCCTGTTGCAGCGCGAAGTCCGTCCACTGCACGTCAATCAACTGCGGCGCAGCGCTGGCGATGCTGTTGGCAGCCTCGGGAATGATGTCGGCGTAAGGCACGTAGGGTTTGATGTCGAGAACCGGCGTGCCGTCGAGCAAGTCGATGCCGGAGATGAACAGGCGATTGGCTTCGACTTTGTCCAGTTTCACCACGGACTGGCCGATGCCATTAGGACGGTGTGTGGCGCGGGTGGCGAACACGCCCATGGATTTGTTGCCGCCCAAGCGGGGCGGACGGACTTTCAGTCGCGGTTTATCTTCCAGCGCTTGATGAAACAGGAACAGCAGCCAGACATGGCTGACCTGCTCCAAGCCTTGCACCGCGTCACCCTGGTCGAACGGCGCCACCAGTTCCAGCACACCACGGGCGGCCGGAGCCAGTTGGGGCTGGCGGGGAATGGCGAACTTCTCCTTGAAGCAGGAGCGCACGAAGCCGATGGGGGAAACGCTGTAGGTCATGGTTTGCATTCGAAGCGGGGCGGGGTGGGCATGATAACCCGGCAGGCCCCAAGACTGGTGGTAGCAGGACCGGCCTCTTCGCGAGCAGGCTCGCTCCCACAGTTGACCTGCGTCGTACACAAAATTCCTGTGGGAGCGAGCCTGCTCGCGAAGGCCGCACCACCAATCTTAGAGGCTGAACCCACCATCCAGTGGAATGATATTCCCGGTCATATAAGCCCCCGCCGTACTCGCCAGGCTGATCGCCAGCGCCGCCATCTCCTCTTCACGCCCCCAGCGCTTCATCGGAATCAGCGCGGTGTCCTCAGCCAACGCCTGCTCATCATTACCGATGTGCTGCGTCATCCTGCTCGGAAAGCGCCCCGGCGCAATCACGTTGACGTTGATGTGCTGGCTCACCAGTTCCCGGGCGAGAATCCGCGACAACTGATGCAGCGCCGCTTTGCTCGGCCCATAGGCATACGCCTGCTCGCCAAACGAAGAAATTCCCGCCACCGAACCAATGTTGATGATCCGCGCCGGATTCGCCGCCGAGCCAGCCTTGCGCAGCAACGGCAGAAACTGCTGGATGCAACTGAACACCGAGGTTACGTTGAGCTGCATGACTTTCTCCCAGCCCTTGACCGGGTAGCTCTCCAGCGGCGCCCCCCAGGTGGTGCCGGCGTTATTCACCAGAATGTCCAGATGAGTGATCTGCTCCCCCAGGCGCGCAGCCAGTTCCTGCACACCTTCTTCCGTCGCCAGGTTCGCCGCCACGCCGTGGCACTGGCCCAAGGCGCTGAGTTCTTCAGCCGTTTGATGGCAGGCTTCAGCGTCGCGAGAGCAGACGTAGACACGGGCGCCGGCCTCGACAAAGGCCCTGGCGATCATTTTGCCGATACCACGGGTGCCGCCGGTCACCAGAGCGGTGCGGCCTTGCAGGGAAAAGTAGGGATGCATGGCGAGTCCTGAAGATTAGGGATCAATACACTCTAGGCCATGCGGCCAGCTGCGAGTGGCAAGCTACAAGCGGCAAGTAAAAGCAGGGTGGCCACTTACAGCTTGCAGCTTGTAGCTTGCAGCTGCTTTTAAGCTCTCACGCGCAGCGTGAGCCCCTTGAGGAAGTTACGCAGCAATTGGTCGCCACACGGGCGGTAGTTGGTGTGGCCGACCTTGCGGAACAGCGCGCTCAGCTCAGGCTTGGACACCGGAAACTCGGCGGCCTTGAGAATCGCGTGCATGTCGTCTTCTTTCAGTTCGAAGGCCACGCGCAGCTTTTTCAGGATGATGTTGTTGGTCACCGGCACTTCGATCGGCTGCGGCGGACGACTTTCGTCCTTGCCGCGTTTGAAGATCACCAGGCCATCAAGGAAGTGGGCGATGACTTCGTCCGGGCAGCGCACGAAGCCTTCTTCGTCTTCTTCTTTCTTGTCCAGCCAGGTGATTACATCGGCGAGCGTGACGTCGAGGCCGCCGAGCTTGATGATCTCGACGACTTTCTTGTCGCTGATGTCGAGCATGTAGCGCACGCTGCGCAGTACGTCGTTATGAACCATGTCGGTATTCCTGATGCGTTGTGGGCAGCGCTCGCGAGCGCTGCCGGAATGTGGGACGGCGGTGGAAGTGTCAAAACTTCTCTTTGCCGGACAGGTAGCGCCATTGGCCGAGCGGGACCTTGCCGATCGAGACGCCGCCGATGCGGATGCGGCGGATGCCGATGACCTTCAGACCGACCGCCTCGCAGAACTGCGCGATGATTCCCGGCTGCGGGTTTTTCATGGCGAAGCGCAGACGGTTTTCGTTCTGCCAGCTGGCCTTGACCGGTGGCAGCTCCTTGCCCTTGTGGGTCAGGCCGTGCTGCAGGCGATTGAGGCCGTGGGCAGCCATCTCACCCTCTACTTCAACAATGTATTCCTGCTCGATCTTCGCGGCGTCGGCAGTGAGTTTGCGCAGGATTTTCCAGTCTTGGGTGAACACCAGCAGGCCGCTGGCCTTGGGCTGCAGGTCGGCGCTGGCGGTGAGCCGCAGGAAATGTCCGCGCAACGGTCGCTTGCCGTAGCGGTGCTCTTCGCTGAGGGTTTCGGCGCTGAGCGACTGCATGGCGCTGTCGACATCCATGCCGGCGGGGGCGTTGAGCAGGATGGTCACCGGCTCCGGCGCGGTGGCCTTGGCGTCCTTGTCGAGTTCGACCTTTTGATCGCCAACCTTGAATTGCGGCTCATCGATGACTTCGCCGTCCACGGTAACCCAGCCGCCCTCAATGAACAGCTCGGCCTCCCGGCGGGAGCAACCGACCAGTTCGATGAGGCGTTTGGAGAGGCGAATCGGGTCAGTCATGACAGGGCCGTAACAAAAAAGGGGTGGGCATTGTACCTGTGTGGAAGCGGTTAAGCCCGGTTCCATTTGCAGGCGCTGTATTCAATGTGGGAGCGAGCCTGCTCGCGAAGGCGTCCTGCCAGTCTGTGTGTGCAGTGACTGGTACAGCGCATTCGCGAGCAGGCTCGCTCCCACAGGTGGGCCATGGTGTGTCAGCCGGTGCCTGAGCGCTGCTGATTCTGCCGCAGGCGCATATGCAGCAGCGGATACGGCTGGCCCATGCCATCGACCTCGGAGCGTCCGACCACCTCGAAGCCCTGTTTCTCGTAAAACCCCAGCGCCTGCGGGTTCTGTTCGTTGACGTCGAGTTCATCGGCGTTCAGCCGTTCGATCGCATATTTAAGCAGCTGTTTACCTAAACCACGGCCACGATGATCGGGATCGATGAACAGCATTTCAATCTTGCCCGCCGCCACTCCGGCAAACCCGGTGATGCGCTGCTGGGCGTCTTTGGTGCAGATCAGCATCACCGCATCGAGATAACGGGTAAGCACCAGATTGCGCAGCAGCTCGATGTAGCTGTCCGGCAGGAATTGATGAGTCGCCCGGACCGAGGCCTCCCAGACCAGGGTCAGTTCTTGGTAATCGCTGATTTTCGGTGTGTGAATGACCGAATGCTGACGCATGTGCGTTTGCCTCTTGTACGTTTCAAGGGAGTCCGTCCCCCGCTAAACGATAGCCGCAAAAAAGCCCCTTATCTTGGAAAAAGAGCGGGGCTTTTTGTATTTGCTGCGGTGTCTGGCTGGCTATTTCTGTCGCCGGCAAGAGCTCTCCCCCTCACCCCAACCCTCTCCCCCAAGGGGGCGAGGGGGAAGGGAGCTGATCTTCGTGCTGTTCAAAACCTGAGTTCGATCGGATAGCTCAGGTCGATATACCTCGAAAGAACAACACGGTCAGCTCCCTCTCCCTCCGGGAGAGGGCTGGGGTGAGGGGCTTTTGACGTTCAGATCAGATCTGCTCAGCCCACAGATCATATTCGTCAGCATCAGTCACCTTGCACCAGACCTTATCGCCCGGTTTCAGATTGCTGCCGTTGTCGATAAACACGTTGCCATCGATCTCCGGCGCATCGAAGAAGCAGCGGCCGACCGCGCCTTGCTCGTCGACTTCGTCCACCAGCACTTCGATCTCGCGACCAATGCGCATTTGCAGACGGGCCGAGCTGATCGCCTGCTGGTGCGCCATGAAGCGCTCCCAACGATCCTGCTTGACCTCGTCCGGAACAATCTCCAGATCCAGATCATTGGCCGGGGCGCCGTCCACTGGCGAGTACTGGAAGCATCCGACGCGGTCGAGCTGGGCTTCGGTCAGCCAGTTGAGCAGGTACTGGAAGTCTTCTTCGGTTTCGCCCGGGAAGCCGACGATGAAGGTCGAACGGATAATCAGGTCCGGGCAGATCTCGCGCCAGTTCTTGATCCGCGCCAAGGTCTTGTCTTCGAACGCCGGGCGTTTCATCGACTTCAACACTTTCGGGCTGGCGTGCTGGAACGGGATGTCCAGGTACGGCAGGATCTTGCCGGCGGCCATCAACGGAATCAGCTCGTCGACGTGCGGGTACGGGTAGACGTAGTGCAAGCGGACCCAGACGCCCAGCGTGCTCAAGGCTTCGCACAGTTCGGTCATGCGGGTTTTCACCGGCGCGCCGTTCCAGAAACCGGTGCGGTATTTCACGTCGACACCGTAGGCGCTGGTGTCTTGCGAAATCACCAGCAACTCTTTGACGCCGGATTTGACCAGGCGCTGAGCTTCGTCGAGCACGTCACCCACCGGACGGCTGACCAGTTTGCCGCGCATCGACGGGATGATGCAGAACGAGCAACTGTGGTTGCAGCCTTCGGAAATCTTCAGGTACGCGTAGTGGCGCGGGGTCAGCTTGATGCCTTGTGGCGGCACCAGGTCGATCAGCGGGTTGTGATCCTGACGCGGCGGCACCACTTCGTGCACGGCGTTGACCACTTGCTCGTACTGCTGCGGACCGGTCACGGCGAGCACGCTCGGGTGCACGTCGCGGATATTGCCTTCTTCCACGCCCATGCAGCCAGTAACGATCACCTTGCCGTTTTCCTTGATCGCTTCGCCGATCACTTCCAGCGACTCGGCCTTGGCCGAATCGATGAAACCGCAGGTGTTGACGACTACAACGTCGGCGTCCTGATAGGTGGACACCACGTCATAACCTTCCATGCGCAGCTGGGTCAGGATGCGCTCGGAGTCGACCAGTGCTTTCGGGCAACCCAGAGATACAAAGCCAACCTTGGGATTGGCCGGCGCAGGAGTGGTGGACATGTCTAACCTCGGTGTTTTGTGACGTCGCTTGCTTGATGCGCAAACCGACGGATGGGCGCTTAGGGCGCGCCTCTGATCAAAAAGTGCGCAATTCTAGCGGCGGGCAACGCACTTGACCAGCTTTATACGGGGAAATACGACGAGTGCTGCGCTATGCTTCGCGCCGTTGCGCTTTACCGATTTCTTGCAGTCAATCATTGGTCTGTAACAACAGGTAAAACAGCGCATGCTGCAATACAAAGCATAGTGCTTCCTTCATAGAAGCCGGTATCGAGATCAGGAGTGTTGGATGGGTCAGGCAAGTAGTCATGCGGCGGGCGCCGAGGGTTCGGCGAGCAGACCGCTGAGCATGCTGGTCGCGGCGGTCGGGGTGGTTTATGGCGACATCGGCACGAGCCCGTTGTACACCCTCAAGGAAGTGTTTTCCGGCGGATACGGTGTGCCGGTCAATCACGATGGCGTACTCGGCATTCTGTCGTTGATCTTCTGGTCGCTGATCTGGGTGGTCTCGATCAAGTACATGATGTTCGTGCTGCGCGCCGACAACCAGGGCGAGGGCGGCATCATGGCCCTCACCGCACTGGCACGGCGGGCAGCGGCGGGGCGCAAGCGCCTGCGTACGTTGCTGGTGGTCTGCGGGCTGATCGGCGCGGCGCTGTTCTACGGCGACAGCATGATCACCCCGGCTATCTCCGTGTTATCAGCGATCGAAGGCCTCGGCCTAGCGTTTGACGGCATCGATCACTGGGTGGTGCCGCTGTCCCTGGTCGTGCTGGTCGCGCTGTTTCTGATCCAGCGCCACGGTACCGCGCGGATCGGCATCCTGTTCGGGCCGATCATGGTCACCTGGTTTGTCGTCCTCGGCGCCCTCGGCGTGTACGGCATCAGCCATACCCCGGAAGTGCTGCACGCGATCAATCCGATGTGGGCGGTGAATTTCTTCATCGTGCATCCGGGCATGGGCGTGGCGATTCTCGGCGCCGTGGTGCTGGCGCTGACCGGCGCCGAAGCGCTGTACGCCGACATGGGTCACTTCGGCCGCAAGCCGATCGCTCGCGCCTGGTTCTTGCTGGTGCTGCCGGCGCTGGTGCTGAATTACTTTGGCCAGGGTGCGTTGCTGCTGGAAAATCCTGACGCCGCGCGCAACCCGTTCTATCTGCTGGCACCGAGCTGGGCGCTGATTCCGCTGGTCGGCCTGTCGACACTGGCCACGGTGATCGCCTCGCAAGCGGTGATTTCCGGCGCATTCTCCCTGACCCGTCAGGCGATCCAGCTCGGCTACATCCCGCGCATGTACATCCAGCACACCTCCAGCGACGAGCAGGGCCAGATCTACATCGGCGCGGTGAACTGGGCGCTGATGGTCGGCGTGGTACTGCTGGTGATCGGCTTCGAATCCTCTGGCGCACTGGCCTCGGCTTATGGCGTGGCGGTGACCGGCACCATGCTGATGACCACCATTCTGGTGTCGGCGGTCATGCTGCTGCTGTGGAAATGGCCACCGATTCTTGCGGTACCGGTGCTGCTTGGCTTCCTGCTGGTGGACGGCCTGTACTTCGCCGCCAACGTGCCGAAGATCGTTCAGGGCGGCGCTTTCCCGGTGATCGCCGGCATCGCCCTGTTCGTGCTGATGACCACCTGGAAGCGCGGCAAACAATTGCTGGTCGAACGCCTCGACGAAGGCGCGCTGCCGCTGCCGATCTTCATCAGCAGCATCCGCGTGCAACCACCGCATCGCGTACAGGGCACGGCGGTGTTCCTCACTGCCCGCTCCGATGCCGTGCCGCACGCGCTGTTGCACAACCTGCTGCATAATCAGGTGCTGCATGAGCAGGTGGTGTTGCTGACGGTGGTCTACGAAGACATCCCGCGTGTGCCGCCATCCCGTCGCTTCGAAGTCGAAGCGCACGGGGAGGGCTTTTTCCGGGTGATCCTGCACTTCGGTTTCACCGACGAGCCGGACGTGCCGCAGGCGTTGAAACTGTGCCACCTCGAAGACCTCGACTTCAGCCCGATGCGTACCACTTACTTCCTCAGTCGCGAGACGGTGATCGCCTCGAAACTCGAGGGCATGGCGCGTTGGCGTGAGGCGTTGTTTGCGTTCATGTTGAAGAATGCCAATGGCAATCTGCGGTTCTTCAATCTGCCGCTGAATCGGGTGATTGAGTTGGGAACGCAGGTGGAGATGTAAGCTTCTCCTCGACTGAAAAGCCCTCGTCAGCCTTGTGGCTGGCGGGGGCTTTTTTGTGCCTGCACATAAACTGTCAATCCACCGCATATCTCCTGTGGGAGCGAGCCTGCTCGCGAAGGCTTAGTGTCAGTCGAAGCATGTGGTGGCTGAACCACCGCATTCGCGAGCAGGCTCGCTCCCACAGGGTATTGGGTTGAATCACGAGGTGCGATCAGACAGGTCAGCTTCAGATTCAGTCTTCGTCCGCGCAGGTCGTGGCATCAACGCCTGAATTACATCATCAATCAAGGCTTTGCCCATCACTGTCAGGTAATGCGCAGCCCAGGCATGACGGTCGGTGTCACTGTTGAAGGCTGCGTCTTCTGCGAAGGATTTGGCGAGGGATAGCAGGTCGGAGGATTGGGACAAGGCATTGATGATCGGGATGCCGGAGCGGACGTTGAAGAACGCTTGATCCGAGTTATAGAGGAAGGGGGTGAAGCCGATGGTTTTAAGATCAGATGGATTGTTCATGGTCAGTTCCCTTGATTTCGAGAGCTGCCGCATCCGATACCAAGCGAATGGGTGGCAGCTGTGCGCAGGTTGGTAAACCGGGGAACCAAGGAAACCGGCACGCTCGAAGGCGTCCCACACACAGCTGCCATAACACAGGGGCTCGGACGGGATTTCGCCTGAGTCGTGTCGGGTGCGCTGTTGCGCCTTATTCCACCGGGTTACCAAGCCCGATCGCTGAATGGGTCAGCGACGTCCGGAGAGTATCCCGTCGAAAAACAGCGTAATAGAGCGGCACAGCGCCCCAACAAGAGTTTCGGAGTTTGCCTACAAGGTCCGTGGGCGTCATCTGATATTGCGAGACCAGACGTAAACGAAACTAAACGTCGGACACTTGTTTCCCTGTAGGAGTGAGCCTGCTCGCGATAGCGGTGTGTCAGTTGGCAAATAGGTGGCTGACACTCCGCTATCGCGAGCAGGCTCGCTCCTACAGGGGATTGGGGTGATCCACGCAAATGTAAAAAGCCCCCGCTATTGTGAGATGGCGGGGGCTTTTGTAGTCGGCGGCTCAGATCACTCTTCGGCGACCGAATCCTTGCTCTGGCGCTTCTGAATCAGCTCCACCAGACGCTTGGCCAGCGCCGGGTAGTTCTCATCGAAGTGATGACCACCTGGCAGTTTCACCGCTTCGCCAACGGCAGTCTTGTCGGTGCAGCCACTCTCATCGGTTTCTTCTTCACCATAGATGCACACAACCTTGGCCGCTGGCAGTTTGGCCATTTCCGGGCCGGTGGCGGCTTCTTTGCCGGCGTTGCCGAGCCAGCCTTCGACTTCGATTTCGAAGCTGCCAGTGCGGGCGAAGGCGAGCAGGATGATCGCGTCGACGCGCTGCTGTTCGTTCTCTGGCAGGCGGTTGTAGATCGCTGGCAGGACGTCCGCGCCGAACGAGTAGCCGGTGAGGATGAAGCGCTTGGTGCCCCATTTTTGCCGGTAATGCTGCATCAGTTCGGTGAGGTCGAGGGCGCTTTGTTCCGGGCTCTTGTGCTGCCAGTAGTAGCGCAGGGTGTCGATGCCGACGACCGGGTAGCCGATCTTGGCCATTTCCCCGGCGACGTCGCGGTCGAGGTCGCGCCAGCCGCCGTCACCGGAGAGGAACAGGGTCACGGTGTCGTTGGCCTGACCGGCCGGAACTTCCACTACCGGGATCGCCAGGCCGCCGTTGGCCTTGTCGCCGCCGACGAGGATTTTGCGCAGTTCGTTGTTCAGCACTTGCGGCAGGTTGATGTCGTAGTCGCTGATGCTGGTTTCGGCGTTCGGCTGATCGCGGACGAAACCTGCGCTGGCGTCGTCCGGGTTGTCGTTCCACGCCACCAGCCAGTGGCCGTGGGCGGCGGATTTTGGCAGCAGGTGAGTGCAGCCGGGCTTTTCCAGGGCCAGATCGACGGAGATGGCCTGGGCCTTGTCGTCTTTCTGTTCCGCCAGCCAGCGCCACGCCAGCACAGCGCCCGGGCCGATACCGCTGACCAGAGTGGCCGGGCCGTTGAGTTCGCGCAGGCCTGATTGCAGTGCGCGGCTTTGCAGCAGGCAGTCCTTGGGCAGAATCACCTGAACGATCTGCGCCGAAGCGCTGCGGCTGAGGGTGGTCAGTTGTTTCTCGGAGAGCTGCTGTTCGTCGGTGACAGCCACCAACACCTGAGCCTTCGGCTTGCTGCCCGGAATCACCCGGGTCATGGCCGCGCCATCGGCGGGTTTGAGCTGTTCGACGGTCGGTTCCGGTGCCGGGCGTTTCAGGTACCAGTAACCGCCGCCGGCAATCACGGCCAGCACCAGCAGGGCGGCCAGGATGTACTTCAGGGAGCGTTGAATCATCAGCGTTTCACCAATCCAGTCAAGCCGCCCGCGATCAGGGCAGCAGTGTCGGCCAGCGCCACGAGCGGATCGAGTCCGGCGGGCACGGCCATATAACGGGGTTCCCAGTCAGGCTGGAACTTGTCTTTGAAGCGGCGCAAGCCTTGGAAGTTGTACAGCTGCTCACCACGGCGGAAAACCATCGAGCCCA
>Ga0209676_1000398_pt1 | contig 79331 bp, 97 predicted proteins | sample AraplaCvi_mLB_r2_FD_184282 | JGI IMG/M metagenome (GOLD analysis project Ga0209676, IMG submission 184282) | Arabidopsis root microbial communities from North Carolina, USA - plate scrape MF_Cvi_mLB_r2 (SPAdes) (version 2) | ecosystem: Host-associated > Plants > Roots > Endosphere | place: USA...
CTTTTTCTTGTAGAATTTTGTAGAAAATAATTGACAACTAGATTATTAGATTGGTATAGTGATTTTATAAAATTTAAATATGATCTTTATCTCGTATGGATAGAGGCGCGGTTTTGATGAGTAATTACTTGGAGGTTTATGGAACCATTGAAAAGTAATGAAAGGCGAAACTGCCGAAGTAACAAAGTTGCCATTCAATTTTGTTGCTGGGCCTATTGCTGAATAAGCGTAGGACTGTCACAAGTTTACTTGTGGAGGGCTATTGAAGAGATGTTGGCTGTTAGACGCATATAAACTGAGTCTTAAACACGTGAACATTCTTCACGTGTTTTTTTGTGCTTTTTTCTAGGAAATTCCAATATTACATAATGTAGGAATTTCTTGAGTAAAATACACAGCAAACAACACTTTTGCGCCCCAAATTCTGCGTAAAGATAGTATTGCAAGAATGAAGAGGAGGCAACAAAGATGGGACAATCAAATCTCCCGCAAAATGAAGGTTCTTTAAAAAGAGGACTTAAAGCAAGACACTTAACAATGATTTCAATTGGTGGCTCTATTGGGACAGGGTTATTTTTAGCAAGTGGCGCTTCAATAAGTGAAGCTGGTCCAGGTGGAGCTTTATTAGCTTATTGCTTAATTGGTATAATGGTGTATTTCTTAATGACAAGTTTAGGGGAGATGGCTACTTATCTTCCTGTATCAGGTTCTTTTAGTACGTATGCATCTCGTTATGTAGATCCTGCATTTGGATTTGCGATGGGTTGGAACTATTGGTATAACTGGGCAATCACATTAGCTTTTGAATTAGTTGCTTCAGCAATGTTAATGAAATATTGGTTCCCAAATACTCCTGCTGTATTATGGAGTGTCATTTTCTTAGTGATTATTTTAGGATTAAACTTATTATCAGTTAAAGGTTATGGTGAATCAGAATTTTGGTTTGCTTTAATTAAAGTCGTAACTGTTATTGTCTTTTTAGTAGTTGGTATCGCAATGATTTTTGGTATTTTAGGTGGAGATAGTGTTGGATTTAAAAACTTCACTGCTGGTGGAGCACCGTTCCATAATGGATTTTTAGGTGTGTTATCAATCTTCATCGTTGCTGGATTCTCATTCCAAGGTACAGAGTTGATTGGTGTTGCAGCTGGGGAAACTGAAAATCCAGAGAAAAATGTACCGAAAGCGATTCGACAAATTTTCTGGCGTATCCTTTTATTCTATGTATTAGCAATTTTTGTGATTGGTTTATTAATTCCTTATACTGACCCAGAGTTATTAAGAGGGGACGTTTCAGTAAGTCCATTTACTTTAGTTTTTGAAAAATTAGGTGTAGCTTTTGCAGCTTCAGTAATGAATGCAGTTATTTTAACTTCTGTATTATCAGCAGGGAATAGTGGTACGTATGCCTCTACTCGTATGTTATATACTTTAGCTATAGAAGGAAAAGCGCCAAAATTCTTAACAAAAATTAACAAAAATGGTGTTCCAACAAATGCTTTATATGTAACGCTTGCAGTTGGTTCATTAGCATGTTTAACGTCATTCTTTGGTGAAGGTCAAGTATATACTTGGTTATTAAACTTATCAGGTTTATCAGGATTTATTGCTTGGTTAGGTATTGCGATTTCACATTATCGTTTCCGTAAAGCATATGTTGTTCAAGGAAAAGATTTAAATGATTTACCATATCGTGCAAAATGGTTCCCATTAGGTCCGATTCTAGCATTTTTAGCTTGTTTATTTATCGTACTAGCTCAAAACTATCAAGCGTTCACCGGCAATGTAATTGACTGGCAAGGTGTGCTTGTTTCATACATTGGTATTCCAGTATTCCTAATTGTTTGGTTAGGGTATAAATTTAAAAATAAAACAAAAGTAGTTGCTTATAATGAAATGGATTTAAGCAGAAAATAAATTGTAACCCTTCCATCTTTGGTGGAAGGGTATTTTGTTTGCGATTAAGCTAGTTTAAGCTTCTATTTTGATTTGATTGGAAATATATTGAAATTAGGTGTTTACAAAAACTAATGGCATTAGTATTATAAAACTAATGCCATTAGTTTTTATTTAGGAGGAATTGTGATGAAGGTTACTAAATCTAATTTTCTTTATCAAATCAGTTTTTTACCTAATTTATTCCCTGTAAATTGTTTTTTAGTTGAAGAAGAAAATGAACTTACTTTAATTGATACTGCTTTATCATTCAGTGCTGATAAAATCATTTCTGTTTCGAATGAACTTGGCAAAAAAATTACAAACATTGTACTGACTCATGCTCATGGGGATCATATTGGTTCATTAGATCGTTTAAAATCTATGATGCCTGAAGTTGTTGTATCAATTTCTAAAAGAGATGCGAAATTATTAAAGGGTGATGTTACTTTAGAGCCAAATGAACCCAATTTACCTATAAAAGGTGGAGTACCTAAAAATATTCAAACCACACCTGATCGATATTTACAAGAAGGTGATACGATTGGGTCATTGTTAGCAATTGAAACTCCTGGTCATACACCTGGTTCGATGTCGTTTTTAGATCAACGTACAAACGCTGTGATTGCAGGAGATGCATTTACATTAAGAGGTGGTATTGCAATTTCAGGGCAATTGAACCTTTTATTTCCATTTCCTGCATGGGCAACGTGGAGCAAAGAGGATGCAATCAAAAGTGCTCGTAAAATAAGTCAATTGAAACCAACATTATTGGCAGTTGGTCATGGATCAATGTTAAATAATCCACAAGAAGCAATTGATCATGCATTAAATAAAGGAGATTCGTAAATGTCACCTAGAATTGGTTTAAATTTTAATGAATTACTGAAAACCGCTATTCAGATCGTCGACAATGAAGGTTGGGATGTCTTAACGATTAGCTATTTAGCTAAGAAATTAACGATTCAGCCCCCTTCAATTTATAATCATGTGAAAAATTTAGATGAACTGAAAAATAGTATTGCGCTTTATGGTATCCAGCAGCTTTATGAGGAGCTTCACTCTTCGATTTGTGATCAATCAAAAGAGGCAATTTTTTCTTTAGCGTTTGCATATATACATTTTGCTCGAAAGCACCCTGGATTATATCAATCAACTCTGTCATCAACTCACACTGTAGGTGATGAATACACTGTAGTTGCAACTCAAATTTTAGAGTTGATATTTGAAGTTCTCAAACCATATGATGTAAATGAAATTGATCAAATCCATATTGTCAGAGGGCTAAGAAGTATTCTTCATGGATTTGTTTCACTTGAAGATCATGACGGCTTCGGTATAAACATTCCGATAGACGAGAGTATTAGATATGTATTGAAACATTATATGATGAATATTGTATCTTAAATAAGTAAAAGAACCTTTTAATAATGAAAGGTTTTTTTGTCTTTGTTTTCAGGGTTTCTAATTTATTGAATAAACAAAATATATGTTAAAATATAGAAAAATTCGCTATGAGAAAGAAGGAGTAGACATGAACGCAATGGTGATTCATCAGTATGGAAATAGTTCCGAATTTCAAAAAATAGATGTTCCTTACCCGTTTCCTAAAGGAAATCAAGTTCTTGTTAAGATTGCTGCAACTAGTGTGAATCCGATTGATACGAAAATTCGAAAAGGTGTTGTTCAAAACGCATTTCAACCTAATTTTCCAATGATTCTACATAGTGATTTTTCTGGTGAAATTGTAGAGATTGGTGAGACTGTTTCACGTTTTTCAGTTGGAGATCTAGTTTACGGGTTTAATGCAGCAGGCGGAGCCCTATCAGATTACTTATTAGTCGATGAGTCAATTTTGGCAAAAGCACCTAATAATATACAAATTCAAGATTCTGCTAGCTTACCTTTGACTTCAATTACAGCATGGGAGGCTTTAGTTGATAGAGGGAATATAAAAGCAGGGGATCATATTTTAATTCATGGGGGCACAGGTGGAGTTGGGCATGTAGCGATTCAAATAGCTAAATCCTTAGGTGCCACTGTTTCTACTACTGTTTCCTCTAATGAAAAAGTAGCATTAGTCAAATCGCTCGGAGTAGATCACGTCATAAACTATAAAGTTGAGCCGGTCTTAGCATACGTTGAGCGTCTGACAAATGGTAAAGGCTTTGATGTTGTCTTTGATACTGTGGGTACTGATAATTTGGATAAATCTTTTCAAGCTGTTAAACAAAAGGGGACGGTTTTAGCGATCGCTGCTCGTTCTACTCATGATTTAACTCCATTACATAGTAAATCCTTATCATTACATGTTATTTTTATCATGCTTACTCAAAAAACAGAGGAAGGGCGTAAAGAACATGGTGCGATTTTACATAAAATAGCTAATCTTGTAGAGTCCGAAAAAGTAAAGCCACTTATTAATCCAAAGCGTTTTACATTTGAAGAAATAAGTGAAGCTCATAATTATTTTGAAAATAAAGAAGTTGAATATGGAAAGGTAATTGTTGAAAATCAAAGGTTCAAAGCAGAATAAAATATACTTGTTATCCTATAGTAATTAATTATTTATCTTTTCGTAAACTCCGTATGCTATGATAGTTTTAGCATAGGAGTTTTTTGCTCATTTAGTTAAATTATCAAATAAGGTTTATACAATATATATAATTGAAATTGGGAAGAGGGGATTGTATGCAATTAAGAGTTTCAGCTGTTCAATATTATCTCCACACAATCAATTCTTTTGAAGAATTTGCAAAACAAGTCGAGCATTATATAAAAACAGCAGAAGAATTTGGTTCGGATTTTATTGTTTTTCCTGAATTTTTTACAACTCAGCTTATGTCGATTGGCAATGACAAAGGTGAAGCATTAACGATTCAAGAATTGCCTAACTTTACTGAGCAATATCGTGCATTATTTATCAAATTTGCTGAGCAATACAAGATGCACATTGTTGCAGGAACTCATGTAATTCGCAAAGGCGATCGATTATACAATGTTGCTCATCTGTTTTATCCGGATGGACGAGTTGCAGAACAAGCTAAACTTCACATTACACCAACTGAAGTGAATGAGTGGAACATGAGCCCTGGTGAAACATTTGAAGTATTTGAGACTGAAAAAGGAAAAATTGCGATGTTAACTTGTTATGACATTGAATTTCCAGAAATCGTTCGAATGGCAAAGGCAAAAGGTGCAGATGTAATCTTCTGTCCTTCATGCACTGATGATCGTCATGGCTTTCATCGAGTTCGTTACACAAGTCATGCTAGAGCAATCGAAAATCAAGTCTATGTTGTAAATACTGGCACTGTTGGTTCGCTTCCAACTGTTGATTTCATGCGTGCTAATTTTGGCCAGGCAGTGGTCATCACGCCAAATGATATTCCATTCCCGCCAAAAGGTATTTTGGTAGAAGGGGAGATTAATCAAGATATGATTGTTACAGCGGATTTGAATTTAGAGCTTTTATATCAAGTTCGTGAAAAGGGCTCTGTGACTACATGGCGTGATCGCCGAATTGACCTTTACCCAGATTGGGAAACAAATTAAGCAATTCGCATTTGGGGGTTTTAATATGTATCGAAAAGAATTCTTTGTTTTCGACCAAGACAAACCGGTCCCTGTCGTAATCCGTCAATATGTAGAAAAGGACTTTCCTGACTTAATTCATATTCAACAGGAAAGCTTTCCACCTCCATTTCCATCTGAGCTTTTGTGGAATGAAGAGCAGCTTACTAACCACGTGACTCTTTTTCCACAAGGAGCATTATGTATTGAAGTGAACGGCAAAATGGCAGGTTCAATGACTGGATTACTTGTGAATTTTGATTCGAATCAACCAAATCACACCTGGGACGAGATGACAGATAGTGGATATATTCGTAACCATAACCCAAGTGGAAATACTTTGTATGTTGTTGATATTGGAGTTAGACCAATTTACCGTAAATTAGGGCTGGGCAAGTGGTTGATGTTTTCAATGTATGATATTGTGGTTCACTTGCGCTTGGAACGATTGCTCGGGGGAGGACGTATGCCTGGATATCATAAATTTGCAAAAGAATTGTCTCCAGAGCAGTATTTGGATGCTGTTATAAATGGAGAATTAAAAGATCCAGTTATCTCCTTTTTACTTCGCTGTGGTCGTACGCCAGTTAAAGTAGTAGCAGATTACTTAGAGGATGAAGAATCGTGTCATTACGGTACGTTAATGGAATGGAAAAATCCATTTGCGAATTCAATTTAAGATGGGAGATCAAGTAATGGAATTTAGTAGAATTGTGAATATCAAAGATCCGTTATTTTCACAAATGCATCAATTAATGCAAGATGTATTTCCCCCGGAAGAAGTACTTGAATTTGATCTTTGGAAGGAACCTTTGGAGGACCCTGGTATTCGTGTTTTTGTTGCTGTTCACGAAGGTAAAGTAGTGGGGGCTACAGAGTATCGTTATTACGAGGATTTTAATGTTGCTATGACAGATTTTACAATCATTGGCCAAGCTGGTTTGGGAGTTGGGCCGTTTTTGGCAAAAAAAAGATTAGAAGATTTGCATGCATTAGCTACTGCAAATGGTAAAAAATTATCAGGTATGTTTGCTGAAATCTATGATCCTTATCGTGTAGATCATTATGAGTTTGGCGGAGTTAAGCCGATGGATCCATATGTTCGTCGTGAAGTGTTGGCTCACCTTGGCTATAAGCGTCTTAATTTCTCATATGTTCATCCTTCTTGGCACAATGATGGTGAGGCTATTACAGGTTTAGATCTTTGCTTCCTTCCGATGGATGGGGACATTTATGAGCTACCTACGGACTTAATTGTGAAATTCTTAAAACGTTATTATACTGTTTTACCAAATAAGCCTGAATCATGGTTTACAATGATTGAAAACTTAGAAGCTAAAGAAAAAGTGGAGTTATTATACTTTTAATTTTGGAAATAAAAAGCTTGCCGATAAAGTCCCTGTGATTAGACTAGTCGATAAGCTTTTTTTATGCCTTTTTTCTCATTAAACTTATGTTTAATCTTCTCTTGCACTATCCTCTGCAATCACTCGTAGTTCTTGATAGAAAAGATCATGATTATGATTGCTTTCTTCATTTTCTGTTTGTTTGTATTTGTCTACAATTTCCAAGAGTTCACCAGTATCTCCTTTGGCATTAATAATTTCTAACAGTTGATTCATATCATTTGTATACTCATCTTTTTTCATTACTGTACCTCCATTTTTTAAGGTTCGTCATTATTCTTTACTAGCTTCATAAAAAAAACACACTTTTGATAGCTTATTTGATTGTTCCTTATTTAAAAGGAGAGAATCACATTAAAGTATAACCTCTTGTTCATACTAATATTGGGAGGTATGCCATTTATGATCCGTACTTGGATAGCTAGTTTCTTTTTATTAACTCAACCTGTTCATCTTCCAGACAGTTTAACGATTAATCAACAAGGACAACCCATTGCCATCGTTAGCCGTGAGAATTTTAACGTGCCTATTCCTGGTATTCCAACGATTGATGAAAATAAATATAATCAATTTATCGACAAACTTGATCAGCAAATTTATCAGGAACCGATCAATGCTAAAATTAATGAACAGGGAAGCATTGTACCTGGGCAGGTAGGGTATAGACTTTATAAAAAGGAGTTTAAAGAGCAGTTTCACTCTTATTTTTATGGAAGTGGCCCTGCAAAGATCGAAGTGCCTGAGTTAGACATTTATCCGAAAGTTGACAGTGAGTTACTTGCTCATATACGGATACAACAGATTGGTCAGTACGTGACTTATTTCAATCCAAACAATAAAAGCCGTTTAAACAATATCTCACTTGCGGCAAAAGCAATTGATAATCATGTTGTTTTCCCTAATGAGATTTTTTCATTTAACCAGGTTGTGGGAAAGAGAAGCAGAGATAAAGGGTACTTGAGTGCTGCCATTATCGTTAAAGGGGAATTATCTGAAGGAGTTGGCGGAGGTATTTGTCAGGTGTCATCAACATTGTTCAATGCTGTGGATCGTGCTGGACTACAAATTGTGGAGCGGTATTCGCATAGTAGGCATGTATCATATGTTCCACCTGGACGTGATGCTACTGTCAGTTGGTATGGACCTGACTTTCGCTTCCAAAACAAATATAATCAACCGATTTTGATTAGAGCTAAGCAATATGGTGGTAGTATTGTTGTTACGCTTCACTCTTCAGATGTCATTAATTACGAAATTCGAAAAGTACCTAAAGCTCCATCGCGTTTACCTAAGGAAATTAATACAAAACCTGAAATACCTAGTTTCAATCCACATTAATATGTGAAGACCGTCTTGTGAATAATTTTATACAGTTCTTTTCTGAAAGAATACGAGTTGCTACGGCAGCTTGTTTTTTTTTACAGAAGAAATCTCTTCTGAAACTTTAAATTAAACACATGATATGGGAATTTTAGGTAAACATAAAATGGAACGTATTCAGATTGAATTTGTCACTTATGACAGTTAAAAAAGTAGGTAAGTAGATGAATCGAAAAACAACGATTAGTGGTTTTCAATTTTTTTGTATGATTTTTTTATTTGAAGTTGGAACTTCATCATTATATGGGCTTGCAAGTGATGCGAAGCAAGATGCTTGGATTAGTTTACTGCTTGGTTCACTTTTTGGCTGTATCTTGTTTTATGTGTATATAAAATTATATGAATTGTATCCTCAACAAACGTTTACGAAAGTTACTCAAGAGATATTAGGTGAGTATGCTGGTAAATTAGTAGCAATAGTTTATATGATCTATTTTATCTATATAGCTGCTAGGGATTTACGCGATTTTGAAGAATTATTAGTCATTACAATTTTTAATGCATCTTCGTTAATTTTGATTGGAATTCTAATGATGTTTATTGTCATGTACGGAGCTCATAAAGGATTAGAAACGTTTGCACGTGCAAATGAATTCATTTTTTTTCTTATCTCTATAATTATTTTGATTATTGTAGGCTTTGAGAGTATTGCTAAAATCTATCAGATCAATAATTTAAGACCCGTTTTGGAAAATGGTTGGAAGCCAGTCATTAAAGCATCTTTCCCACTTGCTACGACATTTCCTTTTGGTGAAGTAATCGTATTTACGATGATCATGCCACATTTAAATAAAACAAATAAGGCATTAAAAGTAGGGATTCCAGCATTGATTTTTTCGGGTATGGTATTAATCTTTTTTACACTTAAAAACATTATGATTTTAGGCGTTTCTGGTTATGAAAGAACTACTTTTCCACTTTTAACTGCAATTAGTTATATCAATATTGCCAATTTTGTTCAAAGATTGGATCCTCTTATTGTTATTATCATGGTAATCGGTGGTTTTGTTAAAATTTTTCTTTTTTTCTATTGTGCAGTGACATGCTCTGCCGAACTTTTTAAAGTAAAGAAAAGTAGCGATGTTGTTTATCCAATTAGTTTGCTTGTTGTGATTAGTTCTTTATGGATGGCACCAAATGTTCTACATCACTTTAAAGAAGGCTTAGAAATTGTTCCTTTTTACATGCATATACCATTTCAAATGATTATTCCGACGGCTCTGTTAATCATTGCTTTAATACAAAAGAAAACAAAAGTAAAAAACGAAATGGAAGGAGCCAAGAGTGAACCATAAAAAAGGATAGAAATCGCAGAGTATATGTCTGCTTTTCTATCCTTTTTCTGTCTATTTGATGGATTATGAATCCATTGAACTGCAAATTTCGATATAATGTCCATCCGGATCGCCCACATAAGCAACTGTTTGACCCCAAGGCTTCGTAATTGGTTCTTTTATTACTTTTACACCTTTGACGCGTAGTGCTTCTATTGTAGCGACAACATCCTCAGTTACAAAACCAATTTCAAATGTTTGCGAAGATTCAGGTGTACTTTTATAAGTTAATCCAGTCAATTCCTGTACATTGTCACGCTCGATCAATGCTAGAATTGTGTGCCCTGTGTCTAATTCTACATATGTACCGTGATTCCCACGAACAGGGAAGCCTAATGCTTCTGTGTAGAAAGTAAGGGATTTTTCTAGATTTGAAACATATAAAATTAAGTATCTCATTTTTAACATTTGTTTACCTCCAGAATAATTACTAAATCTCTCACTATTTCTACAGATAACTGAGTTAAACCTTCTTATTCAAAGTGATAAGTGTAGAATGATTCTTTTGCAAAAAACATTTTTAATCGATCGTCTGCAATATCTTCAAATTTTTCAATTGTTGTAATGTCTTTTAACATGGCTTCTGTTTGTGAACGGTGAGCCTTCATTGTTCGAAGTTTTTGACTAGCAACATTCATAATATCATTAACAATGTCAGGTTTGCCTAGTACATCAAAACGCTCTTTCGTGATTGCGATACACCATACAACTGGTCTTTCATCTGAAGCCATTCTGTTAACTGCTTCAATTGCTGCTCTTGCAGTAGCATCATGATCGGGGTGAACACCGTGTTCTGGATAAAAAGTGATAATTAATGTAGGCTGTACATCTTCAATCACTTCTTTAATTGCAGATACAACTATTTCTGGATCCTCGAATTCAATTGTTTTGTCATGAAATCCTAGCATTCTTAAATCTTGGATACCCATTTCATTACAAGCGTCTATTAATTCTTTTTTACGAATTTTAGGAAGGGTTTCTCTAGTTGCAAAAAATGGAGTCCCCATGTTGCGTCCCATTTCTCCAAGTGTTAAACAAGCATATGTAACTTGAATTCCTTTGTTTGTAAATTGTGAAATCGTTCCAGCTGCTCCAAATGCTTCATCATCGGGATGAGGGAACACGATTAATACTTTTTCTTCTTTCATTAGTAGTGCTCCTCTCTTAAAATGGTGTGTGACTTAATTGTAGTGCAATTGCTAGTTTACCTTCTTCATTATGGCCTGCTAGTAGGAGGCGGTTTTCATCATCAATTTCAAAATCGGTTAAGCCTTCTGCAACTACCCAACCTTCATCAAGCTTTAATCCAACTCTATAAGGACTTTTTCCAGTTACAGTAGCACGGCTGATATTTACTTTTGTATTTCGAATAAATGCATTTACTGTCATGACTTTCTCGTTAAAGTGATTAGCATAAGCACCATTAGTTGTTTCTAAATGTAAATAAACTGTTTGATCTATAAAGTTTTGAAGTGCATCTTGAACTGCACTTAGTTCTAATTTTTGCATCGTTCATACCTCCTATAATGTGTATTATAATCGAACTCTTCTTAAAATGGTAATGAGATGGTTTCGACAATTGGAAACATAAAAAGATCCCTATCAAATTGGGTGATAGGGATTGGGGGGATGTGTATAACATGATTACTAAAATTTAACTGTTTAAATTTTCAGTTAATTTAAATTAAATATACACGATATAAAAATCCTCGTCAACAACTTTAGTTAAAATTTTTAAAATATTCTAAAAATAAAATAGAGACTTTACAATTCTGCAATTTATACCGATTAAATGTATGTACAATAACTCGACAAAATAACGGTACTTTAGTGATAAAAATACATTTTTTTACTTAATTTACCTTTTTTCTCTTTTCTATTAGTTTATTAATTGGTACACTAGACTAGAATAATATTTTTGAAAGTGAGGTAGTTATACGTGAAGGCAGAAGCGCAAAAATTATATAGTCAACAAAGAGAAGTAATAAACAAGCCTTCTCGTAATCAATTTCCACAGGTTCAAAAAGGGAAATCAATTAGACTACATAGACTTGTATTAGCTCTATTATACTTGTCTTTATTTGTTGTAGCTGGAATTTATTGGTTTAGTCAACATCAAATCGTTTCAGCAAAACAAACTGAATTACATAATCTACAAGAAGAACAGAAAAAATTAGCAGTTACGGAAAAAGCACTTGATCGACAAATCAAACTGTTAAATAACCCAGACTATATAGCAAACTATGCTCGCGATGAGTATATGTTCTCTAAAAAAGGGGAAACAATTATCATCGTACCAAAGTCAAAAGAAGAACTTGAACAAAATAATAAATAGTATGTACTTTAAAGATTCTCATTCGTATGGGAATCTTTTTCTATTTCTATTATAGAACGATTGTTCTGTAAATACAAGTATAAAGTAGAACATACGAATGGGTATTTCGTGAATGAACAAATTATTCCTATTTTCTTACAAATGTCCTTTTTTTGATTCTAATATCCTATGATTTCTACAAAAATTTCACTATTCTGAAAAATACATCTTTGTTATAATTTATATAAGCTTTAAATAAGGAGGATTAACATGTTGAAAAAGTTCATTTATGTATTTGCTATTTTAATTGTACAACTGATTTTGACGTTCCTTGTTAGTGTTCTTTCGGATTCATCTCCTGGTAATTCTGCTATTATGATAGGATTCGCAACGACAATCGTCCTTTATTGGAGAAGCGCAAAAAAACAAAGTTATACACCTTTTCAACAATATCAGTGGTTACGTGCTGTAGGTTTAGAATTAAACGAATTACATAAAGATTTTAAAAGAAAGTTAGCAATTAAAGCTTCGCTAATGTATAGTTTCTCTGGTTTAGTCGTTACGTTGTATTCGTCTCAAATCTTTTAAAAAGTTAGTATAAAAAAATGGACAAGCATTTTACAATGCTGTCCATTTTTTTATTGCTGATCTTGAACTATTTGCTCACGTTTCATACGTCTTCTATATGCAAAAGTAGAGACGATGATACTACATTCATAAATAATTAGTAAAGGGATGCTTGTCATCATGTCTGATACAAAATCAGGAGGTGAGATTGTTGTCCCGATAATAATTAAAATAAAGTATGCGAATCTTCGTGATTTACGTAAAAATGCTGGTGTTATGATTCCGATACTTGTTAAAAAGAGAATAATAACCGGTAAATCAAAGAAAAATGCAAATGGTATCACTAAATTAAATAAAAAGCTAAAATATCGCTCTGCTGTAAAAGTAACAGTTACGAGTTCAGAACCTATTTCTGTTAAAAATGCTAAAACGTTTGGAAAGATAAAGTAATATCCAAAGGCCATGCCACAAATGAATAAAATAAACAGTGCAGGTATGTATAGCATTGTTGTTTTTTGTTCTTTTATATGTAATGCAGGTTTGACGAATGCCCATAATTGGTATGCAATGACTGGAATGCTACACGCTATAGCGAATACTCCGCCAATCATAAAATAAATCCAAAGGACATCACTAGGACCTAATGCCAATAGCTTTTCATTCAGGCCTCTTACTAGAAAATGAAAAATATCTTTTGTAAAATATAATCCAATTCCTAAAAATAAAACGAATGAAACAATTACTTTTATTATTCGACTTCGAAGTTCGTCTAAATGATCAATGACACTCATTTCTTTTTCTTGCATATTTTCCCCCAACGCAAACTGTGAAAGTATTTTATGATAACATCTTAGTTTCCTTCATTTTGTCAGAAAAAAGTTCAATCGTCAATGAATATAAGGGACTTTTAAGAATCAAGTAATTTCCAACTTTTTCTTATATAGTAATAGGCATTCTATTCTTGTCCGACTATAATGAGTTATATGAACATTTATATTTGTTAAGACAAGGAAGGTATGTAATATTGGATGGAAAAAGTCATGTAATTGTAGGATTATTCGCAACAGGAGTAACAATGTATGCAACAAACAATGATGCAATGACCGTTCCACTTATTGTTGGTGCAATCAGTAGTTTGGCTCCAGATTTAGATCATCATAACGGTTCATTAACGAAGAAAGTTTCTACACCACTTAAGATTCTATTTAGCTTTTTATTTTTAGCAGTTTCTTTATTTATCATCATGAAAACGGGGAAGTTGATTTATTCTGGATCATGGATATATGGTGTAGGAATATTAGTTCTATTTATATTTTGTATTAGCTGGCTACGGAATTTAAAAACGATTTTAATGCTGACTGGCTTATTAATTTCATTTATAGGTTGGTTTGCTTTTTATGGAAATTGGTCAATCATTGCACTTGGGCTCTTTATTGCTATTTCTTCAAGGTTAAAGCACCGTGGTCCGACCCATTCTCTTTACTTTTTAGCGATTTGGAGTGGTATTTGCTTTTTTATTCAAAAGGACCTACAAATTGATGGCCTATGGTTAGCTGGGACAGTCGGGTATTTTTCTCATCTTCTAGCTGATCAACTGTTTACAAAACAGAGCATAAAGTGGCTGTAGTTTCTTCTTTCTTACATTTTTTTATTGAAAACATCCATACTAAAAAAGATGTTGATAATGAAAGAAGGGGCATAATTTGAAGAAAACAAAACTCTGGTTTTTTCCATGTATTATGGGTCTTATTTTAACTTTTTCAGTTCCAGTTAGTGCAAACAGTATTTTTCACAATCAGCAAACTGTGAAAGTTTCTGCAAAAACGAGTTTCTCTAGTAAGCAATCATCGATGCAATATGCAGCAAGAAGATCTTATCGCTCAAATAGAAGCTATCGTCCAACTGCTCCTAGATCTAATTATCGTACACCTGGAAATACTGGTAGGAACTTTTTAGGATATGCTGGTGCTTTTGGAATTGGGTCGTTATTTGGTTCGATGTTGCATCCCTTTGGTGGTTATTATGGCGGACAACAATTTGGATTTTCGTTTTTTAGTCTTTTATTTGATATATTAATCATCGTTGCCATTATATGGTTTGTTAAAAAAATCTTTCGTAGGGGAAATAGAAATCATTATTAATTGAGGTGACTGATGAAAATCTATTTAAATGAACAAGACGTGGCAAATGCAATTTGTGTATTTGTTGCCGATTTAGAACGAATCCGCCCCGAAGAAGTGCAAATTGAATTTGTGTTCAATGAAGATGAAGGAGTAAGTTGTCTAGTTAAAATGTATAACCGTAACTTCAATTACGGGGAACAACAAATGTCAGATGCCATCGGTTTTTTTCTTGATGAAGTACATCGTTTTTCTTCTCACTCGATGGACATTATCATTCATTTTAATGAAGATGAAGGAATCACAAGCGAAGTATCATTTACATACTAATAAACCCGAGATGAACGAATTGTTCTATCTCGGGTTTTTCTATTTTTAAGCTAGACGTTAGGCATAATTTGTTACGTATTCGTAAACAATATCTTGTACTAATTCATGTAACGAACGTTCGCTTTTTTCTTGCTCGGCTAAAATTTGTTTGTACAGTTCATCTAGCATATCATTTGTAATCCACTCTTCATGTTCTCCCCCATATTGCGTTAATGCTCGCTTTATCATTAGCTTTACAAACTGTCCATCCACTTACATCGTTCCTTCCCCCCGAGTTAGTTTAAGTATATCCAAATTTTTCATTACTTCATAGCGAAAAAATTAATTGAAATAGAACGTATATTCGTTTAATATATGTTTATAATAAATATAAGAACATAAGTTCTGCTATTTTTTGGAAGAATTGGGAGTGATATGTATGAGCGTTTGTTATGAAGAGTTACCACATCATCGTATATTATGCATCGATATGAAAAGCTTTTATGCAAGTTGTTCTGCGGTCATGCTCGAATTAGATCCATTAACATGTTACTTAGCAGTTGTTGGAGATGTTGAAAGAGAAGGAAGTATCGTATTAGCAGCTTCACCACAATTAAAAAAAGAGTTTGGTATTAAAACAGGTTCACGAGTGTTTGAAATTCCAAAAGATCCACGGATTAAAATTGTTAATCCATCAATGGCAAAGTATTTGGAAATATCAACAAACATTGTGAAGTTATTAAATGAATATGTGCCATTAGAGGATTTACATGTATATAGTGTTGACGAATGTTTTTTAAAGGTTGATGGCGTGAAGAAATTATGGGGCGACGCATGGGAAATTGCTGAAAAAATTCAAGCTGACATTTTAGCTCGTTTTAAATTACCATGTTCAATTGGGATTGGCCCTAATATGTTAATGTCAAAGCTCTGTCTCGACTTAGAAGGGAAAAAGAAAGGCATTGCAGAGTGGACATATGAAGATGTAGAAAAAAAGCTATGGGAGGTTAGTCCGCTTAGTGAAATGTGGGGGATTGGTCGAAGAATTGAACGCACCCTTAATTCAATGGGCATTTTTACAGTAGGACAGCTAGCGAAATACCCACTTCACTTGCTTGAAAAAAAGTTTGGTGTGATGGGAAACCAACTATATCATCATGCGTGGGGAGTAGATCTCTCTGAGCTTGGTGCGCCAATTATGAATGGGCAGATTAGTTTCGGAAAAAGCCAAATATTGATGAGAGACTATACAAAAGTAGAAGAAATTAAATTTGTTATTCGTGAAATGTGTGAAGAAGTAGCACGACGTACGCGAAATGCTAAAAAGGCAGGCAGAACAATTACACTAGGAATTGGATATAGTCGCGAGGAGTTTGGCGGAGGATTCTCTCATGCATTTACGATGGATGAACCAACAAATATCACATCGGACTTGTATGAAGTTTGTATGAGACTTTTCGATCAATATTATGAAGGAAAAACTGTTCGACAAGTACTCATTACACTTTCCAATATTGTCAGTGATGAATTGATGCAACTAAATTTATTTGATCAGAAAAAGCCCCAAAAACGAAATCTAGGCTACGTGATGGATGCAGTAAGAAAAAAATATGGATCCAATGCACTTCTATGGGCAGTTTCCTACGCAGAAGGCGGCACCGCACTTGCTAGAAGTAAGCTAGTAGGAGGACATAAAGGGTAAAAAGAAAAGTGGAGGCAAATAGCTCTGCCCCGACAAGCATAAGGCGGAGAACAATGAAAGTTGCTTTTTAACTTTCAATGGTCTTCGACTTATGACCTCGAGGAGCTAGGAGGCGGAACTAGACAGAAAAAAAGTGGAGGCGACTGTTCAGCTCCGACAAGCGTAAAACGAAGACCAAATTCCAATGTTCGTTACTTGGACTGCTAACTAGCCAGAAGGACATTGAAAAATAGAAGGCGTGATACCAAAACGTTACTAAAAAAGATAGATAAAAGGAGAAGATTGAAATGATTCGTGACCGAGGTACGATCAAATGGACGTCAATGATGTTACCTGAACATGTAAAGATGCTTCGCGACTGGAAAGTGTCACAAAACTATGAACAGCAAAGAGATGTGGATGAGCAGTTATTAGAAGAGATGAATCGCCATCTTCAGCAAGCTGTTTTTGAAGATGAAAATGTACAGATTACGTATTATAAAGATCACCATCATCATTTCGTTAGTGGAAAAGTAGGGAAAATTAATTTACATCAAAATAGACTTTCTATATACGAAGAACAAGCAGGTTATATGGAGCTAATATTAAGTGATATTGTTGATGTAAAGATTGGCACGTGAAGACCCAAATCATAAATATTGTTTGTGTTAGCGAAAAATAACTCCCTTATTTTTATATATACAACGAAAGGGGGAGTTGGAAATGGCGCAAATCGCTACTCAACAACTAACATTGTATGTAAATTTACATGCAGGAAAAGATGCAGAGGGGAAAAACATCATCAAGAAAAAGGTATACAAAAATGTGAAGGTCGGTGTGGATTTAGAGAAGCTAATCCTGATTGGTAATGCACTGGCATCACTTCAAGATTTACCTGTAGCAGAATTGGAAGTATTAAGTAACGGGGTGCTTTTAAACAATATATAGAAAAGGGGAGATGGAAGATGATCCAAACATTAGAATTAAAATTTTTAAATGAACAAGAGAAAATTGTTACATTAACTGTCGATAATCCTACGATTCCAGTTAATCCAACACTAGTTAAGCAAGTAATGGATAAAATTGTAGCAAATAATGTTTTTACCTCATCTGGTGGAACTGTTGTAGCAGTACAAAGTGCGCGCCTTATTGGTAAAGAAGTCATCGATATTGATCTATGAAAAAAATAAAATGTCCGGACGCTTCAAAATCTGAATTGAAAATGTAAAAAATGGAAGCAACAAGACAGTCTGAAACCTCCTTGCGAATGCAGGAGGTTTTTTTATGCGTTATAATAAGAATGTATGAATAAATATGTTTTTACTAGTAATTAGTGAATACTTAGGCTTAAGATAGTAATAGAATAGTAGAAAAGGAGCGAACGACATGGCATTGATTGCAATTGATATGGATGGCACGCTTGTAAATGGTCAAAATGGAATACCAAAGGAAAACGTAGAAAGCATTCGAGCTGCACAAAAGGAAGGAATCCATGTTGTCATTTCTACAGGTAGAATGTACGAAAGTGCAAAAGAAACTTTGGATGAAGCAGGTTTAACTTGTCCAATTGTTTGTTTAAATGGATCTCAAATTTATGACAATGAAGCCAATATTTTGCATAATGATTCAATGGATAAAGACATATTTGCAAAGACTTTAGCAATTTGTGAAGAGGAAAATAAGACATTTATAATCAGTACAAGTGAAGGTTCTTTTACTAAATGTCGAGATACTTTATATGAAGAGTTTTTTACAAATAAGGAAACTGGAAAAGTTCAAAAAGTAACGGCTACTTTAAGAAAGGTTCGTAATTATACATCGGTAGAGGATTTTAAAGATCTTGATGTATATAAGATATTATTTCTTTCGAATGATCCAGAAGTGATTAAAAGAATTCGACTAAGACTTATGCAAGAAGAGAATTTATTAATCACTTCTTCGCATTCAAATAATGTTGAGATTAATGCAGCAAATGTAAGCAAAGGAGCTGCATTGTTAAAACTGGCACCGATTTTAGGTGTAGATTTAAAAGAAAGTATGGCAATTGGAGATAGCTTTAATGATGTATCGATGTTTAATCGTGTAGGTTTTCCAGTAGCAATGGGGAATGCAAAAGAGGAGCTTCAACGCCAATGTGCATTTGTGACAAAAACAAATGATGAAGCAGGAGTAGCACATGCTATTTATCATTTCTTAAGTCAAAAACAGAAACAAAACTAAATAAAATGTGAAAGCCTTATCCATTAATGGATAAGGTTTTTTTGCGTTTAAAAAGACCTTTAAATTTTTTGGAAATCTGTGAGAAAAGATTTACCATCGGAATCCTAAATTTGAACAGGAAGGAGGTGAAATCGGTTGGTTAAAAAACTAGTAAAGGGAAATCTCCCTAGTTATAGAAAATAATAAGTAGACATAGAAAAAGTGATAAAACCGACTAACAATAACTTGGAGCATAGAATCAGAGGTTGCGTTAGAGCATTATGTTGGTAGTAAGAGAAGATGCATAGTAGTTATAGAACCAATTTAAAGGAGAGTGGAATCAATGCATTCAATCATTGGCTTTTTACCAATATACTTTCTTATTTTTTATATTGGAATACCGGTAGCTATTGTCTACTTTTTTTATAAGAAATATGAAGGTTTAGCGAAAAAAAGGAATGTTGAATTAGAAAAACAAACAGAAGCACTAGAAAGAATTGCTAGTATCATGGAAAGATCTACGTAAACCTTTTTGTCTAATATCAAGTGCATGAAGTATTATTCATGATTAGTATAATATCCTACCATCCTTAGTCTTCCAAAGAACTAGGGATTTTTATTTTCCATGTAAGTATTGACTAAATTCATGAGAAAATAGTAACGAAAGTGAAAGTAAATCATATTAATAGAGTATAGGAAATATAGACAAGCTTTAAGGACGTTATTTTCAGGTGGAGGATCAATGTCTAATATAATGAATAAGGTGATAGTATGGATTTTGGAAGACATCCAAGACCGCATAGACCAACACCACTAGGTCTAGGTGGAAGACATTTTGCACATATTACAAATAGTAGTGGAGTAATTGCAGTATTGAATGAAGGGACAGACGTTACATTCTCATCTTTCCAAAATATTGGAGAGGAAATCACGATCAATGAGGCAAATGATAGATTAACAATCGAACACCCAGGGAATTATTTTATTATTTATTCAGTAAATACAACTACGGAAACAACACTTTCTACTAGATTACTAGTCAATCGTCGACCTGTAGATGCTACGACAATCACGCCTGTCATCAGTCGAACACAGTATAATAATCAAATTATATTGCCATTAGAAACAGGGGATACGATTTCTCTTCAATTGTTTGGAATTGTAGGATTAGCGACTTTAGCAACAGGAGCAGGAGCTACGCTTACAATTTATAAAATTCATTAATACAGTAAGCCGAGATATAGGATTCAAAAATGCATTACTGATCATTATGAGGTAGTGCATTTTTTATTATGTACAAGATAAGATCAAAAGAGGGTAATCATAAAATATAACGAAATAGATAGATGAAGAAATATGTTTGGAAAAGGAGAAATGAATGAGTAAAAAAGAATTGTTATTAGATCAGTTAGCTATCTGTAGAAATGACGAAAGCTGGATTAAGCCTTTAAGTATAGCATTAGAAGGCTTACATAAAGAAGATATAGTTTGGAAGCAATCAGAAGCAATGCATTCAATCCTTGAAATAGTTAATCATTTACATTTTTATAATGAAAGATGGTTAAAGCGATTTAAAGGAGTCTTACCAACAGAAATTGTTGAGCGAAATGCAGATACATTTTTTGAGATTGATCATGTTACAGAGGAAAGTTGGAAAACGCTTGTTAAAAAGTTAGATGAAGGATTGGCAAGCTGGCAGCAAGTAATAGAGGAGACAACTGAATCAAAACTCCATGAGCATATCCCGACATTTCCAGAAGATGCAATTTGGTGGCAAGCAATTTCCAATCTTTGTACCCATAATACATACCATATTGGACAAATCATCTTTATTCGTAAAGCACAAGGATCATGGCATATTGTAGAAGATTAAGACTGAAGAACTACTCATTAGGCTTTACGCCTCGAAAGACAAGCGTTTTCAATTAGTCTGCTAATCTAATTTTTTGTACTTTGTCTACACATTGGAACACCTATTATGGTGTTTTTTTTTGTGATAGCGAGTGTTAAAGAATTTAATTGGAGAAGCTATTGAGCCTTTTGAAGGGAAGGAAACAGATAAGTCAATATGTAGGTAAGAATGAATCGTGGGAGCTCACCGCGCACTTCACGAGAAAGTGAGCCGAGTATACAACTATCTTTCTATTAAAAGTTAAGAAAACAGCCTCCGAAAAAATGAAAAAAATAATTTGAAAATAGTGGTATAATATTCCATAATATAAAAGCATTGGAAGTGTGGAAAGTGCAAATTAGGGAAGCAACACCAAATGATGCAGAGAGGTTTTTAAAATTACTATTGGAAGTTGAAAGCAAAGCAGATTATATGTTATTTGAAGCCGGTGAAAGAAAAACTACAGTGGACAAACAACGCCAGCAGCTAGAAATGATTGAAAAACAGGAGAATGCAACGATTCTTTTAGCAGAAGAAAAAGGCGAATTAATCGGGTATTTAATAACAATTGGTGGTACAACAAAAAGGAAAAAACATACTGCATATGTAGTGATTGGTGTATTGGATGGGCATAAAGGGAAAGGAATTGGAACTGCATTATTTGAACAATTAGATGAGTGGGCAATTGTACATAACATCGTAAGATTAGAGCTGACAGTTGTTACACGAAATGAAACAGGAGTAAATTTATATAAAAAAATGGGTTTTGAAGTTGAAGGAATGAAAAGAAAATCCTTTTTAGTTAAAGATCAATTTTTAGACGAATTTTATATGGCTAAAATACGATAAAAACAACAAGTTGGTGCAAAAAGATGAGGTTTATATTAGAGATCATTAGAATCATAGCTATTTTCACTATATTAGGAGCGCTGTTTAGTGGGTTCTTACAATTAATTTATACGAATTTACATGTAACGATCAGCAATCAAAATGGATGGGTCATCGGTGTTAGTATTTTTCTTTTACTATTTGTATTGTATCGAAATAAAATACAATTTTCTGGTTGGTATAGTGGGAAGAAAATGGATAAGCTTTCGAAAAAAACTACACGTTTATTAGTAATTCTATCATGTTGTTTACTGATATTAGTACCATTCATACATTAAAATACGACTGTTAAAGTTGATGAAAAGAAGTGAAGTTCATGGGAATGATAACGGGAAATGTAATCATGATTTCTTTGTTCATCTTAATTATACATAGTATCGAAACGCTTGCTTATTCAGTCAGACTTTCTGGGGCAAGAGTTAAACTGATCGCGTCTGCTTTATCATTATTTAATACGATGGTAATTGTTTCTCGGATGTCAAACATGATCCAACAACCATTTACTGGAGGATTAGTAGATCGTGCGAGAAACAGTCATCAATTAGAATTTATAGACGATCAAATAAGAGTATTGATCGGGGCATCAACTGTTGGGACAATCATTGGTATACTACTGATGCCAACATTTGTAGCTTTATTCTCCAGAGCAATTATTGAATTAAGTAATGAGCGGGGATCTATTTTAACTGTCCTAAAAAAATCATTTACGATTGATATGTTTAAACGAAGCTTTAAGCACTTTCGAATGCCCAGATTATCATATTTAAAGGAAATTGATTTAAAAGACATACCATATAAGTTGTTTTTGATTAATTTAATCGTCACAGCAATTTATACGATTGGTGTACTATCTGCCTTATATGCATCTGTATTAGCTCCTGAAAGAACGACAAGTACAGCTATGGCGTCAGGTTTGATCAATGGAGTCGCGACGATATTATTAGCACTTCTAATTGATCCGAAAATATCAGTTTTAGCAGATGATGTTGTAAATAATAGAGGCAGTTATGCAAAATTAAAAGGAATTTCAATCATGATGGTTTCTTCTAGATTATTTGGAACAATCTTTGCGCAGGTGCTATTTATACCTGGGGCGAAGTATATTGCTTGGGTTACACAATTCATGACATGAGAAAAAACTTGCGATATTCATTTAGTTGAATCGCTTTTTTTATTTATCTTGTCTATAAAATTCTAAAATTAATAGACAGAGAATATAGTTTTATTGGAAAATAGTAAACAAGAAATTATATGTAATGGAGAATAAGCGATGATAAAACAAAATGTCCGGTCATCCATTTTGAAAAAATATAATGTTAATGAAAATGATTTCTTAGGCAAGGGGCAGGAAGCAGAGGTTTATTCGTATCATCAAGATCGAGTATTCAAGTTGTATCGAGTTTCAGCATTTGAAAAACAAAAAATCTTAAAGTCATTTTATGAATCGATAAATGCAAATGTCGTTGATTTCAATTTGCCAAGAATATATGAAATTATAAAAGAAAAAGAAGTTGTCATAACAATCGAGAAACGAATTGAAGGTAGGAATATACAAAAGGATTTGTCTAACTTCGATTACGATCAGTTGAATGCTTTTTTTAAGCAGTACTTATCAACGATTTTAAACATAAAACAAATAAAACTTGAACAGAAAATAGAGGGACATAAATTATTAAAGGATTATGAAATCCCAAATCAGCCAGCAGATTGGAATGAGTTTTTAAAACAATCTCTGATTCAAAAAAATAAAGAAGTAGAAAAATACTTAATAAAGGATGTAAAAGATTACGAAAGTAAATACCTTTATTTTCTAAACGTATTATCCAAGAAATATGAAGGAGAGGATGACTTAATTCATGGAGATTTCTACCCATCTAATCTGTTAGTTAGTGATGATAGTAAAATTAACGGTGTCATTGATTTTGGGTTAATGACAATGTCTGGTGATTATTTATTTGATGTCGCTTTAAGTTGGATTTTATTTGACCTATATGATGAACTAGGAGCGGTAAAATTAAATCATTACGTAAATATGATCATCGAAACGTTAGGTGAGGAAGTAAAGGAAATTCTATACTTTTACGCACTTTATTATAGTTATTATTCAGCGAATTTCTTTTCAGAAAATTGTAGTGATGGTCACTATGAATGGAGCGTTCGAAATTTAAACAATGAAACGTATTGGGCAGAATTGAAAGATTATATGAAATAACATAAAAAGACTCACTAATCGTAGTGAGTCTTTTCATTATTTATTTACTTCAGATTTTACTAAACCAGCAACAAGTACATAGCGCTGTGGTGCAGGACCGATATAGCGGAAAGGGTAACAAGTACTTACAGTTAAAGTCGGTCTTGGTTTTGGAATAATTACTGTACGATCATCTTTATCAACGATACGAATTTTTCGCACTTCATACGTAAACGTACCAGCTGAAGTTGTTACAATGAGTTGATCGCCAAGTTTCACATCGCCAAGTTGGCGAAATACTGTATCACGGTGACCCGCTAGTACACTATTATCTCTCTCGCCTGGTAGAACCGATTTAGCATAATGGCCAATCCCTTTAGAAAGCTCGTCCTCATTAGTACCATGAAATATTGGAATCTCTGCATTGATCCGAGGGATCGTTAATGTTCCCATTTCATCGCCAAATTTTGGATAAGTCTTATAAAGTGGTTCATTCCTTTTTTTCTGTTCTAACTTTTTTTCTGTTTCTTTATTCACAGATTCTTTAAATTCATCTTTTGTCTGCTTATAAAGCACATATGTTTTAATCATCGTAAAAGCATTTGTCGTAGCGAAAAATAAGCCAACTAGAAAAAGGAAAGCTGAGAGTGTTAAAAGAATTTTCCGTTTACGATTCATCGATTAACGATTAGCGTTTGCTTTTTTACGTAAAGCAAGTGCAGATAACATCATGAATGCACCAGCTAACGCCCACTCAGTTGTGTGAGAAGCAGTTTTTGGTAGTTTTCCGCCATTTTCAGTTCTAGAAATTGTTTGTGGTTTACTCACTACAGTTTTTACATCATCAACTAATCCTGGAATGTCGATTTCAGAGAATAATTCATCTGATAAAACTGCATCTAATAATAAATTACCTGCATTATCAAAAATATCTACATAAAGCTTAACGTTTTCAGCAGTTTCCAATGAATCGTCCATTGTCAGCATTTGGGCAAAAGTAAGAGGTGATTTTACACCGTTTTGTTCAATTGATACTTTCACATCAATTTTTAATGTAGATTGAAGTTCTTTTACGATATTTGCCATTTCAGCTGTTAGTGCAGCTGGAAGTTCTTCAGGCGTTGTTTCCATTGAGAAAATATCTTCATACTGATCAGACAAATCAGTCATTCTCTCAGCTAAAACTTCTAATTTAGCTTCAACTGCAGGGTCGTCAGACATAACATTATCTATATAATCTGTTAAATGATTAATTTCATCTTCAGTAATACCCATCATTTCGAAAATATCAGCAAAGTCTTCCATAGTAGGAGAACCAGTATCTTCTTCTTCCATTAAAATTAAATACTCAACATCTGATGTAAAGTAATAAGTATCTAATAAAGTTGCATCTTCATCCATATCATCATAAAAGACTGCAAGTTCTTTCACTTCTTCTTCTGTGTATCCGTACTCATCTAAAAGAGCCGCTAGACTTTCTTCAGTTAAAGGATCCCCTAATGTTTCTTCTAATTCTTCTACAGAATCATAATCTTCAATAGACTCACCGTAGTATGAATTTAAGTACTCTTCTAACTCATCTTGAGTCATGTTAATGCTTGTTAAATAAGCATCTAACTCAGTTTGGTCTGGTGCTGCTAAAGCAGTTACTCCTGGTGTAACTAGAGCTGCGGATAAAACGATTGATGCTACGATTTTCTTCATGTTGCTTCCCCCTAAGTATTATCCTATTAGATAAAAAATGAAATGTGCGCAAGTCTATTAGATAGATTATGAATCTTTCAAACTATCATCCAAAATAAGAAAAGTGGTATACACCAAGAGTAAAACCGATTTGTACGAATAACGAACGAATCGGTTTTACAATGTACTTAACTTATTTCGGAGCGCGTACTACAGATTCGAACTTTCCTTTATGTGAAGCATCACAATACGGAAAGTTACTTGATAATCCGCAACGACATAATGAAAAAGCGGCTTTTTGAGGGAATTTATTTCCTTCAGCATCAATTAGCTCAACCGTTCCAGTAACTCGTAAAGGACCATTATCTAGTACTTTAATTTGAACATCAGACATAATATTGCCTCCTAAACACATTTAGATTAATTATACATTAAATTACTATTAAAAAAAAAGGGGAAATCATACGAATTATACAATTTTGTTATGAATGTTACGAAGGTTACAAGTAAATATGTTATATTAAAGTAATAATTAAAGAATAAAAGGTGAAATCATGATTCGTTTAGCAAAAAAAGAAGATGAAAAGCAAATTGTTCCATTAATCGTACAAGCTATTGAAGATATTGCTTTTATGTTAACAGGAACAAAAACTTATGAAGAAGCAGAAAAATTATTAAAATATTACGTGCAATCTGAGAACAATCGCTTAAGTTATCATAACTGTCTTGTGAAAGTACATGAAGGACAAGTGATTGGTGTCATTATTGCTTATCATGTTTCGGAATTAGCAAAGCTTGATCAAGAAATGCTAGAAATCATCAGTCGAAATGCAAAAATGGATGCCAAAGTAGATAAAGAAGCAGAAGAAGGTGATTTCTATATTGATACGGTGTCGGTAAATCCAGAATACCAAGGTTTAGGCATCGGTACAGAGCTGTTAAACGGCTTATTGGAACATGCGAAAACAATCGGAGTAAAAAGAGTTTCCTTAAATGTCGATCAAGATAAACCAGCAGCACGTCGTTTGTATGAAAAAGTAGGTTTTGGATATGAAAAGGTTCAACAAATCATGGGAAAACCATACGATTATTTAGTTTTTCCAGTTATTGAAAGAAATATTCGAATCTAAAGTCGTTTCAGATGCATCCTTTCTATGAATTCAGTTAAAATTAAGATGAAAAGAATAGGAGGGAAACGTATGAACTTTTTTACATTTGCAAATCCAACAGAATTAATTTTTGGTAAAGATAGTGTACAAAAACTAAAGGACAAAGCACAAAGCTTTGGAAAAAATGTATTACTTGTTTATGGTGGCGGTAGCGTAAAAAGAAATGGTCTATATGACCAAATTGTAGGGATTTTAAAAGAAGCGGATAAAACAATTCACGAACTAAGTGGAGTTGAACCAAATCCAAGATTATCTACGGTACATAAAGGGATTCAAATTTGTAAAGATGAGCATATCGATTTCATCTTAGCAGTTGGTGGTGGATCAGTTATCGACTGTACGAAGGCGATTGCTGTAGGTGCAAAATTTGATGGTGAGATTTGGGATGTTATTACTCGTAAAGCAGTTCCGACTGGCGCATTAAAATTTGGAACAGTTTTAACACTAGCAGCAACAGGATCTGAAATGAATGCAGGATCAGTTATTACAAACTGGGAAACTAATGAAAAATTAGGATGGGGAAGTAAATTTAGCTACCCAACATTTTCAATCTTAGATCCACAAAACACATTTACAGTTCCACGTGATCAAACAGTATACGGTTCAGTAGATATTATGTCTCATGTTCTTGAGTCATATTTCCATCATGGAACAAATACAAAAATTCAAGACCGTTTTTGTGAAGGGATATTGAAAACTGTCATTGAAACAGCTCCAATTGCAGTCGAAAATTTAGATAATTATGAAGCACGAGAAACGCTTCTTTACAGTGGAACAATGGCATTAAACGGCATACTAAGTATGGGCGTACAAGGAGATTGGGCTACTCATAATATCGAGCACGCTGTTTCTGCAGTATCAGATATTCCACACGGTGGAGGATTAGCGATTATATTCCCACATTGGATGGAGTATGTAATGAGTGAAAATGTTGATCGTTTTGGTCAATTTGCAGAAAGAGTTTTCGGCATTGAACAAGGAACAAAATCAAAAGAAGAATGGGCATTAGAAGGAATCAAAGCATTACGTTCATTCTGGAATTCAATTGGTGCACCTAGCAAACTAAGTGAATATGGAATTACAGAAGATCAACTTGAAGAAATGTCAGCAAAAACCGTGAAGTACGGACCATTTGGATACTTTAAAAAATTAGATCAAGAAGATGCTTTAAAAATCTTAAAAGCAGCACTTTAATAGAGAAAAAGGATAGAGAATTAATCTCTATCCTTTTTTGTTATTATGATTAAGTATTTTCGAAAATTACATTTCTATAAAGTTTTTTGTTTCATAGTCGTTTGTTTCACAATTTCGTCTAAAAAGGATGAAACAGCGACATAGTATTCTGATTTGTTTTCATTCAAACTCATAGCATGGCCACCATTTTCTGCAAGGAATAATTCTCTTCTTCCTTGAGTTTTCGCATCGTATAATTGCATCGAATGAGAATAAGGGATATATAAATCTGGTTTACTATGAATAAAAAGAATTGGGTTTTTAATATGTGGTATAGCATCTAAAGGAGAAATATCTTTTATCCAAAAACCTTCACGAAGTTTTAACCAAATACTAGCCACAGGCAGAATCAACCATTTAGGAATGTTATATTCAACTTTTAAACGATACACTAGCTGTTCCTCAAATGTAGAAAATGAACAATCAGATATATAAAAATCAGCTGAATCTTCAACAAATCCTGCATACTGTAATAATGTAGCAGCTCCCATTGATTCTCCGTGTATACCAAGTACAATATGACCTTTCAAATCTTTTAAATAATGTATGATGGTTTGTAAATCGTATTTTTCATAAAAACCATAACTAGTTGTATTACCACCTGATTCACCGTGACGTCTATGATCATAGGTTAATACATTAAAACCAAGCTTTAAAAAAAGCTCAACATATTTAATTGAATTATTTTTATTCACAGTTACACCATGCGTAATAATAACCCATTTGTTTGTGTCGTACATTTCATATAAAAATCCTTTTAATTGATATCCATAATGGGATTGAACAGTAAAGGATTGCTTATCGATTGAACGATACCAATCTTCGTCGAATCGTAAATTTTCTGACTCACGCTGATAGATATAGTCTAATGAATTTGTTTTCATAAACAAAACTTGCTTTGTAAAATAGAAACCAACAACGATAAAGTACACTAAAAAAATGAAAAGGAAAACGATAAAAAACAACATGATTTAAACATCACTCTTTCTTTAACCAAATAAAATATCTAATATAGTTGAAAGCTCACCACGCGTTTTTCCTTCTAAAATAGAAGGATTATACACTTCTACAAAACCACAGTTTAAACAAGAGACAAATAAATAATGATTATAGTCAATATCAAATAACTTACTTAAACCAGACCCAGACATTGATACTTCTTTTATTTTAGCATTTGTTTGTTGACACTTTGAACATACAAACTTATCTTTAATCATTTGACCTGCATTAGACATACAAAAACCCCTCTACCTGAAATTTGTTGAACGCGAAAAATTAGAATTTTTTGGAAATTAATTTTAACATAAATCAAGTGAATTTCACAAATCTCTATTTCATGATAAAATTAATAAAAATGATTGATAATTACGGTAGGTGGAACAAAATGGCGAAAAAAAGAAAAACACAACAAACGCAACAACCCTCATATGAGCAAAAAGAAAAAAATACATTAGGCTCATTAATGAATGAAGAATTACTTCAAAAATTAAAAGCCACGAAAAAACAATTACAAGATCAAGAAGTAAAACAAAAAGAAGAAGAAGAAGCGAGAATTCGTGAAGAAAAAAGATTAAAAGAAAAGAATAAATCATTCGAAGAGCTATTAAATGAGAGTAATATATCTTGGAAAGATTTTAAATAATAAACGGTTTTAGTGAGATTGAGAGACTTCACTGAGCAAAATATATGACCTTTAATGCATTGCATTAGGGGTTTTTATTTTGCAAAAGATTATTTAATTAATAATTTCTAAGAGAAAAAACAGTTCCATTCGATGATAAAGAGATAGCCAAAAAGGCTATTTTAGGAGAGTAGTATTATTGCCCTTAACTACTAATGATTGCATATTAATAGATCGTAAAGAGTTGCTTCGGCGACTCATTTTTTATTTCCATAGTTAGCAGATATGATATGTAAAAATGATATAATAAATGTTAATTCTTACTTAATCCAATTATTACTGTATTTTATTGCAATACTTTTAATTTCATTAATTGAGGGAAGTCAAATACTTAACAAAATTAAAGCGTTATCTTTTTATGTATATATATTTTCATATTCTATTTTTACTTAGATTACCAACTGGTCAAGCAAGCTTTACGATCATAGATTTATTCAGAAATGAACAAAAAGAATAATAGTTACTACAACAAATAGTTTAATATACAAGGGAGTTTAAGTTATGGGAATGTCTGAATACTATAAAAAAATACGTGAAGTCATGGGGAATGAACTAATTTTTATGCCATGTGTGGCTGGAATTATTCGTAATCAAGATGGAGAAATTTTATTGCAAAATAAAGGGAACGGCGAAAAATGGAGTCTTCCTGCTGGTGCGATTGAAATGGGAGAAGCCCCTGCTGAAGCAGTTATTCGTGAAGTTTGGGAAGAAACTGGATTAACAGTGAATCCAAAGAAGTTGGTTGGAATTTTCGGAGGAAAAGATTTTCGTTACCAATATCCAAATGGTCATAAAGTTGAATATAACGTTTTTATGTTTGAGTGTGAAGTTGAACACGGTGAGCTTGTTCCAATAGATGATGAGACAGTAGAATTACGTTATTTTGCTCCAAAAGAAATGCCCGAACTTGCTTTACCATATCCGACTTCTATTTTCAGTCAAAAAGAAAGTGAGAAAGTCTACTTTCAATGGGATGAAGAGTGGACAAAAAATCTTACATTAAAATAATGAAGTAGTTCAACAAATGTAAATAGGAGGTCAGCCATGGGATTTAATTTTAAAGAAAGTAAACAAAGTGATGTTGAACATTTAATCTCGGAATATGTAAATAAACTAAGTTCTCCTATTGATTCCTTTTTAGAGGACCATATCATTCAATCTATATTTTATTCTATCTGTGACAGTTCTGAAGTCATAGGTTATTATGCGATTCATCATAATCAATGCCTTACACAATTTTATTTAGACTTACCTTATTATCATGTTTCGCAAAAGATTTTTAATCAAGTTCTTGAGGATCATTCGGTTCAATCCATAATGGTTCCAACATGTGACGAACTTTTTTTAAGCTTGGTATTAGATCATGATTATAAAATTGAAAAACAAGCTTATTTCTTTCAAGATAATAAAATGGAAATTCCAAAAGAGAAATTATATAAAAACGGAGAATTTAAAGTCGCAGTCCAAAGCGATGCTAAAAAAATAAAAGAGGTATGTCAGGACTTCATTGATGAATTAGAGAAACGTATTGAAAACAAACAAATATTCACTTTAATGGATGGAAACATACTACTTGGAATAGGGATTGCAGAAAGAAGTCAGTTACTCAAAGGATATGCAAGTATTGGCATGTTTACAAATGAACTATATAGAAATAAAGGGATTGGTAGAACAATGATACATCATTTGAAAGAATGGTGTTATGACAATCATTTAAATCCGATCTGTGGCTGCTGGTATTATAATGTACATTCGAAACAAACATTAGAAAGTGCTGGTATGGTTTCTAAAACTAGATTATTAAACGTCAAAGTCACCTAGTAAATTTAAATACTTTCATTCTTATACAAGATAAAATATAAAACTTAATCATACAACTGGAGAATGCACATGAAAAAATTACTTATACTCGTTTTAGTTTTACTTTTAATTCCTTTTGGATGTGAAAAACGAGTGAAAAATACATTGGATACTTCTAATTTAAAAAAGAGTGATCAATCACGTCTTACAAAGGAACAAAGAAAGATGATTCCCATAACATATGAATCTTCTTCTTTAGAAGAAGGGTTAGAGGCACTTCCATTTACAATAAAAATACCTAATAAACTACCGTTTAAGGTAAAACCGATTGAATCATTATACATTAGTGATGTTGGTCATAATGGTAAGAAATTGAATGTGAGTTATATGCTTTACCATTTTAATAAATCAAAATTCTTTGGCATGAATGTAACGATTTATAATTACAAACCAGAGCTCGAGTCTGACCTTGATTCAGAAGAACCGAATGAAATTGTTCAACTAAAAGACGGGGTAAGCGGTACTTATACTGGAGATGCTTCATCTTTAGCAGTTTCATATAGTTTAGATAAAACGAAGAAAGAAGATGCAGAGGATTTTGAAAAAAGTTTGATCCAAAATACACTTGTTTTTGAAAAAGCTGGTTTTTATTATGAACTTGCATTTGTAGCAAATAATGGTACTTCTGAAGAGATTAAACAATTTGTTACTACTATCGCAAATCAAATGATGTAGGTATTCTTTGTAAAAGATTTTAGACTGCCTTCTAATACATTCATGCTGTTTAAGAAAACGTTATTGAAGACAACTCAGGATACTCCCTTTTTCGTGGGGCTTGAACTGAGCCTCCTGGAAAATGGTAGGCATGCAAAAACCACGATGTCCTGTCGTAACGTTGTTTAACTAAAGCATCACCAATTGAGGGAAAGTTTGCTAATTAATAATGATAAACTTTATATTGTCGAACATGTATATAAAAGATATAGTAAATTAGAGACTTTTAGAAAATCTATTCTCTTTAGTTTTAGAAATAGAATGTTGAAGGTTTAAAATGATTTTGGAGAAAATAGTAATGAACAAAAATCGGTTAATGAAGTCAAATACGGACTACGTATTTTTAGGTGTTTGTGGTGGAATTGCAGAAGGGCTTTTGATTCCATCATTTATCGTTAGATTGGTATTTATATTTTTGCCAGTTTCAATAGTACTCTATTTAATTTTGGGAGCACTTATGGGCAAGGATGAATCACTTTATAGTAATTATCGTTATAAAAAGAACAACACGTTTAAAACAGTATTATTAGCGCTTGTTTTATCTGCAATCGTTGTATTCTTTCTTAATAGTCTTTGAAGGAAGTAGTTTTTAAGCTAGCTTTTTACTTCTTTATAATAAACTGCTTCGGCAGTTTTTTTATTGGTTTATATTGAAAATAATAGAATACTAAAACACAAAAAGAGGAACCACGATGAAGCAAAAAAGAAAATGGATCATTATAGCAATTCTCTTGCTTTTAGCTAATACGTATTTTTATCCCTATTCAAATCTCAGTTTAAATAAGTCATATTCATATAATGCTGATAATGTAATGGTGAGAGGCTATGTTAAGGAATTACGAGATTTTAAAAAAGTTTATAAAAACGATCTGAAAGAAAATGTTTTCTCAGAAGATATAACTTCTAGGGTGGACTACTTATTATTAATGTCTGAGCAGGAGTGGCTAGTAAAAGAAGAACCATCTAAAATGAAACGATCTAATCTAAATAGTCTTTATGAAGATATGAAAATATTAAAGGAAAGTTTAATGGAGTTAGAGTCAGAAAAAATTTTTTCTCAAGAAACAGAGTCTTATTTAACGTATACAATCAACAGATGTAAGTCGATTCAAAAGCAAATATTATATATACTAAACTCAAAAAATGATTCGAGGTATGATTTGCAAACTTTATATCATAATTTACAAGTTGGTTTTATGGGCTGTTTCGGTATTTTCACTTCTTATTATGAGGCTGCTAAACGGGAAAAGGAAAATTGATAGATTTCTTAAAGTAGTTCGAAGTATTTGTAGTGCTTTTTAAAATTTCAACACAAAAATAGACTTATTAAATTAACCTTGGGTTAGTTAGGAGGATCTTCAATTGAAGGTCCTTTTTTTATTACCTAAAACTTTTAGTTTTAAGATCATTTGAGTATGGCTATTTTTGAGTGATCATGCTTTTTATGGTTTTTCTAAGAGATGTGTTTAGAAGCATATCTGCGTACTAATCATCATAAAAGTAAGAATAATAAATAAAAAATAAATTCCTACTTGATTTATATGAATACTTGGATTAAAATTTCGTAAAATAGACTAAGTAAAGAAAAGAGGGAAAAGGATGAACACATTTTATATTATTTTGAATGTCGCGGTCTTATTATTGCTTATGTTTGGCTTATATTTATTGCAGAAAAAGAATGTATCTTTTTCAAAACGCGTATTCGTAGGTTTAGGTTTAGGTCTTATTTTTGGTTATATCATTCATTTAATCTATGGAACAGATCATGAAGTTACAGTAGGTACAATTGATTGGTTTAGCATTGTTGGTAGTGGTTATGTAAAACTATTACAAATGATTGTTATGCCACTGGTTTTCATTTCTATTGTCGGAGCATTTACAAAATTAAAGTTAACGAAAAATATTGGGAAAATTAGTTTCCTTGTTATTGGCTTATTACTTGGAACGACTGCTATTTCGGCAGCAATTGGAATTGGAACAGCATTAGGATTTGGACTTGATGGAATTGAGTTAACTGCTGGTGATGCAGAGAATGCTAGAAATGTAGAGTTACAGGATCGTGTTGTGGCTGTAGAAAATATGACTATTCCAAAACAAATCCTTGAATTATTTCCAAGCAATCCATTTTTAGATTTAACAGGTGCACGAGCTACATCTACAATTGCAGTTGTTATATTTGCAGCATTTGTAGGGATTGCTTATCTAGGTGTGAAACGAAAAGATCCTGAGCATGCAGAATTCTTCTCTAAAATTATTGATACTTTATACGCTATAACTATGAGAGTTGTTACATTAATTCTTCGTTTAACGCCATATGGTATTTTAGCGATTATTACAAAAGTTGCAGCAACTAGTGATTATGATGCAATTGTCAAATTAGGTAAGTTTGTAGTGGCTTCATATGTGGCATTAATTTTAGTGTTTATTGTACATTTACTACTATTATCATTTGCAAAACTAAGTCCTTTACATTACGTGAAAAAAGGATTACCAACTTTAACATTTGCCTTTACATCACGTACAAGTGCTGGAACTTTACCGATGACAATAAAGACACAAACGAAAGATTTTGGTGTTTCAGAAGGAATTGCAAACTTTGCTGGTTCATTTGGACTTTCAATAGGGCAAAATGGATGTGCGGGGGTTTATCCAGCGATGTTAGCTGTAATGGTTGCTCCAGCTGCTGGTGTTGATCCTACAAGTATATCATTTATCATCTCTCTAATTTTAATCGTAGCGATTAGTTCATTTGGTGTAGCAGGTGTCGGTGGTGGAGCAACTTTTGCTGCTTTAATCGTACTATCTGTTATGAATCTACCAATTGCGATCGTAGGGCTTTTAATCTCAGTTGAACCTCTAATTGACATGGGCCGTACAGCATTAAACGTTAGTGGAGCAATGACATCTGGTATTCTAACAAGTAAGGCAACAGGAGAATTCGAAAATGAAGTATACCAACAGCCAAATGTTGTAGAAGCATAAAATTATCGTATAATCTTGGATAGTCATCATTGGCTATCCAATTTTTATTTCAAATATATAAATAATTAATTATAATATTATTTTATTTTACTAACTGGCGAGTTGCTTAAGGTGACTCGTTTTTTGTTTATAAAAGGAATATAAATAAATAACAAGAATTATATATTTGATAATGAATTCTATAAGCAATGATTTTTTAGATAGAGGTGAGAAAATGACAACAATTTTTAGTTTCATAGGTATCTATTTGATGCCCTTTATTTGTATAGTGTTTATCATAAGCATAATTGATCTTATAAAACTATTAATTAATGGATTGGAAGTCAAAAAGGAATTAACGATAATCATTGTGATTACATTTACATTGATGGTTTATACACCTATTTATTTAATAGTAAACAATGTCAACGGTTGAACGAAACGATTAAACGATTGCTTCTTGATCTAGGAAAAAAATGGCAACTGTAAAATGGTGCTTTTGAAAAAAAGGTTGCTTTTTGAATTGACCTAAAAAGACAAAAGTTGATTACAACGGAAGGTGCGAGACTCCTGTGGGAGATGCGGGAAGGCTGAGACCCCGCAAGGCACCGAGGAGGCTCAAGCTTCGCCCCACGGAAAGGGAGCAACCTGGAGTTGTAATCAACTAACGCATACTTTAATAGCCACATTAAATTCGTATAAGCCTAAAAATGAATGCATTATATATAGAAGATTGTTTCTAGAAAGGAATGGAAAATGTGGAAGAGAAGAAAGTAACATGGTTAGAACTATTTTATGATTTACTGTTTGTTTCAGCTGTAACAACTTCAACACATGTACTACTCCACGTGGAGAATGGGTTAATACATCCAGAATATTTGTTTAAATTTGTCTTAATGTTCATCCCTATATGGTGGTCGTGGACTGGTCAAACCATGTTTACAAATCGATTTGGAAAAGATCATATTAATCAGCAGGTTTTTATGGTTCTTCAAATGTTTTTTGTGCTCATTTTGGTATCGAGCTTATCAGTGGATTTTGATCAATACTATTTTTCATTTCTAATTGGCTATATTGGTATTAGAGCGATCACAGCGATCCAATATCTTCGCGTTTTGAAGCTTGAAAATGGACATAGAAAACAGGTAGCTATGTACTTAGGAACGCGTTTTTGGATTGGGATTTTCATTTCATTTCTGTCATTATTTTTTGACTCCTGGATGAGGTACGCAGTATTGTATGCTGGGATACTAGTTGATATTATTGTTCCAATTTTAGGACGTAAGTATTTGGTAAAAGCACCAATAAATCCGGCTCATTTGCTTGAACGCTTTGCTTTATTTACTTTAATATTATTTGGAGAATCCGTCATTAGCACCATTACTATACTACAACCATTAAGTGGAAGTTGGCATGCAATATTCTTTTCAATTATAACGTTTATTTTTATTATTTTGATCTGGTTGCATTATTTTCATAACATCGAACGGAAGGTAAACAAACATGCTAAAAGAGCAGGACAGACCATTATTTATGGGCATTTATTTATATTAATGTCTCTAAGCATGATCGCAGCATCTATTAAATTAATGTATGTAAATGAAGTCAGTTATTCATATATGATCTATTTCGTTTTCGGTTCTGTATTGATTTACTATTTATCAACTTCTATTGTTTTTCATAAATGTAAGAATAATAGATTGGATTTGAAAATAAACCATATTGTTTTATTATTAGTGATTCTCGTAATCATATTTATAATGAATTTAATACTAGTCGTTCCTCCAATTGGCGTGATGATTGAATTATTACTATTTTTTTTAATTGTTCACTTCTATTCAAATGTAAGTATGATTTACGAAAAGCTAACAACTCGTTAGTAAAATCGTAAAAAATAAAAATAACCTGTACCTTAGATTTCCATAGATACAGGTGGTATATAGTAAAATATAAGTCCATATATATATTGATGATCTGGGTAAGTAGAAATTTTTATTTACCCAGTAAAGACATAAAACCTTTATAGATTAGAACAAGAGAGAAAATTACAACAGCTAAAATACCAATTATAGTAGTTACTGGTTCTAAACTTGCTAAGAAAGTACCTTCTAAAGGAATTCTTAATAAAGCAAAACCTGCTAAAATACTAGCTAACATTAAAAGAATAGCGCGATCCATTTAGTTATCCCCCCTATCAATATATTTTATGAACAGTTGATAGTTATGTTGAATCAAAAACAGGCTATTATAAAAAATGTGTGTTTATCACGCTCTTATTTAATATGTAAACGAATTCAAAGGTTTGATGGTTCAATTTTAGTGAAAAACGTGGATAAAGTAATAAGTATAAAAAGGTAAAATGAGGTTAGAAGAAGGATGGTTCTAAAGTCTTACTTACTGTTTTTTATATGGGTAGTTTAAGAGATAAATTGATAGGAGAATGAGTATGAACTATCTAATTTGGATTAGACAAAGGGAAAGGTGCATGTCTCAATGAAAGATTTTCATTGCTGTGCTACTTGTAAACATTTTAAAGCAGTGAAAGATTCAAGAAATATGAAATATTATTGCAGTCGTTTAGGTTTCGAAACAAAAACAACCTATAAATTTGATTGCTGGAGCCCTAATGAGCAAGTACTGAAATTGCTGAATAAGAATAACATGCAAAAAGACAGTTGAAAGAAATCTCTAATGCTCAAGTGAGGGGTGCAAAAGTAAAAAAGTGGCATGTCCATGGCCTTTGAGAAATCAAAGCCACAGTCAATGCCACAAATTTATTTTAGTAACTATCTAAAATAAACGATCGCTTGAATCTTCTAGTCCTTATTATTTAGATGTTTCCTCTGCATATTTTTTGAAATTATTTAAAATTGCTTGCCAGCCTTGTTGTTGAAACTCAACTGGATTTTGAGTTTCAGCATCAAACGTTTCAACGATTTCAGTAGCGTCTCCTAAATCCTTAAAAGTGATTGTAACTTTTCTACCATCACCTAGTGTATATGCAATATACTCATTTGTATTTACTTCATCATAAATTCCACCAAAATCGAAACCAAAACTTCCATCCTTTGCTTCCATTCTTGATGCGAATTTCCCACCAACTCTTAGATCATTCTCAGAAAAAGGTGTATGCCAGTCATCTGAAGCAGTGTTCCATTTTTTAATATGAGTTGGCTCGTTCCAATAGTGCCATACCTTTTCAACTGGTGCTTGAACAGTTGCTTGAATTGTTACGTTTTCAAATGTTTGCATTTCATTTACCGCCCTTCAAAATAAGAATATTTTATTATGTATTGAACAAAAGCTGCTTAACTACATTGTAAATGATTTCCAAAGGTTATGCTACTTCATCATTATTTCCATAAGCCTAAGTAGTAACCCAATTACATAAATTTTATTTTTAGTTGATTTAATGATTTATTCAATGATTTCGCCGTCTTCCACTTTTATTTCACAATGTGGGCAACGGACATAATCGTACACCTCTGTTTCAAAATTGATTTGAAATGGCAATCGTTCCTTGCAATTAGGGCATTTCCAGAAGAATAGGGTAATGACCACAAATAAGAATAAGAAGAAAATGCCTAAATAAAAAAAGATATTAAACCCGTAAATGAGTCGGCCAATAAAGTTTAGCGGAATTGAGATGAGCCAACAAAGAATGGCAATTTTTCTAAGCTTCACAATATCAATAACTTTTTTACCCAAATGATTAGCTTCCTTTCATAAAATGGAAAAATATTGAAATATATAGTAAAATTCTAACACAAATAATGATTAAGGTTACATTTCAATTTCGACAGAATTACTTTTTCAAGTGAGAAGAAGGGGAGATAAAAACCCTTCTTTTCATTAGGGAATGGATTCAAAATTAATACACTCAACTATTAGTAATCTTCAGCCATACCCAAAACTTTTCCTTCAATATTGTCTTGAGATATAGGTCCAAGTTCATAGCTGTCTTGTATTCTCCAACCATTATCAGCTAGTATAAACACTTCATTTTTAGGAATGACTACGGATTTAAGGTTTCTATGAAAATATTCTTTCCAATCATTTTCACCTATAATTTCAATCCCATTTGCTTTCATCATTTTTTGATAAGTATGAAAGTCTGAAATTCCATTATTCATAGATTTTGCATAGAAAGCTTTTAATTTTTTGTTGTTAATAAATATCTGACCATCTTTGATTTCAAGTTTTTCCCCGGGTAATCCAATTACTCGAGCAACATTTTTCTGACCAGTTTTTGGTGTTTTGAAGAATACAACCTCACCACGTTGAAATTTATTTTTGATGTAATAATCCGTATCGACTACTAAAGTACCTGCATACTCATTGTGCCCACGATACATAGCATCGTATAAGTAATCTATTTCTGAATACCCAACTGAATCAACTACGGGGACATCTTCAAGAGTTGTGGTATCTGTCATTGTTTCTATTACAATCGATTTCTCTTTCTGTTGACAGGCGACAAGAATGAGGCACATCCCGATAATAAAAAATGAGTGTTTCATAAGATCCCCTCCATTTATATCAATATTCTATTTGGTGGTAATCATTCCCTTTTATCTATTAATGATTAGAACTGTAATGAAAAGCGGAATAAATTTATATGGGTTTTGAAGGAATTGATCGAACGTAAATAGAAGTATTTAATTAATATGGATATATTTTCCATAAGTTAAATTCGTTTCGTAACAAGTATTTGTCATTCGAAAGGGAGATGGAATTGAAGAAGTTAATTTTTGCAATCATCACATTAGGAGTTCTAATTGGTTTAACTTGGTTCGTTTCAGATTTAATGAACGCTAAAATGGTTGACTATGCATTTTTTGTTGGACTAATTGTAACGATTGTTATTCGTTTATTCACAAGTAGTGGAGGATTTGCATCGAATAGTGTTAATTTGAGTACTCAAGCACAGACAGGCATGAAAGTTACCGGGACAGAAGGGCCTATCACAGTAACACAAAAGTCATTCTCTTTTTTAGTGTCTTTATCATTTACCATTATATCCTTACTTACGACAGTCATTTACTACTGGACTGAATTTTAATTTTTAGGATTGAATACAAGACAAAATTAATTTTTTTTAACCGATTTTCCAACGAGGAAATCGGTTTTTTTGATTCACAATAGCTAAGGATCAAACTTTTGTTTAATTAATGGTGGATTGTAGTTGAATTTAAATTGAAACCTGCATATACTGTTAATAACACTATACTGTTAATAACAGTACAATGTGATTAACAGTATATACTGAGGATTTATCGTTATTGATTTCTTTTACATTAAATTTAGGAGGTTAAGTGTCATGAAGCATACAGGGAGACATACTGGAGCATTTCTTTTACTGTTTTTAACAGAGGGAGATAGCTACGGGGGAAAGCTTTGGCAGAAATGTGAGGAAGAGCTTCCCATCAATCCAATTGATAGCTCAATATTATATCGCACATTAAAACAATTAGAAAATGAAGGTGCTGTAGAGTCATATTTAGGTACAACTGAACAAGATAAGCCGATAAAAATGTATAAGATCACTGAGGTTGGAAAAGAAAAGTTAGAAGAATTTCAAGTAAATATTGAAAGAAAAATTAAGAACTTATCATTTTTCTTAGAAAAATATCAGGTATGGAAGGAATCTAACCATGATTAATGGGATCATACTGTACTCTATTGCGATTATTCTTGTTACTATTTCTTTTATAAAGGACAGAAATAAAACAAAAGATGCACTAAAACAGTCATGGAAAATGTTTCGTAATATTTTACCAGATATTTTATCAATTATGCTTTTCGTAGGACTTTCACTATCTTTACTAACACCATCTTTCATATCATCATTTTTAGGAGAAGAATCTGGATTGATGGGTATTGTTTATTCTACAATTATAGGTTCGTTTGCACTAATACCAAGTTTTATCGTATTTCCATTAGGGGATACATTAGTCCAAAATGGTGCTGGACTCCCACAAGTTGCTGCTTTAATGTCGACAATGATGGCGGTTGGAGTGATTACGATACCTATGGAACAAAAATTATTTGGTCGAGGCTTTGCATATTCACGTAATGCTGCAGGAATCGTTATGTCACTTCTATTTGCATATATTATTTGGGTGGTGATGGGATGAATGTATTAAAAAGATATCGCTTCTTTTTCATTTTACTAATCGGTCTTTTGATCCTTACCTTTTTAAATCAAAGGCTGGGTTGGAAGGCATTTCAATTAACAGGAAACAGCATTATAAATATGCTATTTCTACTTCCTCCTGTCTTAGTATTTGTTAGTTTACTAGATAAATGGGTAGAGAAAGAAACACTGATCAAATATATGGGGAAAAAATCAGGTATTTATGGCACAGTTTTCTCACTAGTTTTAGGAGTAATTGCAGCAGGTCCCCTATACGTAGCTTTTCCAATGGCAGTCCTTTTTTTACAAAAAGGAGCAAGCATTCGTTACATTGTGTTTTTCTTAGGGGTTTGGACAACAGCAAAAATACCAACAGCAATATATGAATTTACTTCATTTGGCATTAAGTTTACACTGATTCATATTTGTTTTGGTCTAGTATTCTACTATATATTGGGTATAATCTATGAAAAGTTTTATGACGGAAGAAGCTTGATGAAATATGAATTGAATGAAGAAAAATCAATGTAGAAAATGTTCTTAACTAAATAAATGCTTTCTAAAAAATAGCTTTTTTATTAGTAAAAGGGCTGTTTTTTATTATGTAAAAGGCAGGATAGTTAAAAATGAAATAGAAATACACATTAATCATTATCATATTAATTGGAATCTGAATCTCTTAACTTAATAAGTAAGCAAAATAGATTTTATAATATGTCACATTTAATCACACAATTTCATTATTTTGGTTGAAAGGGAGGAAAAACATGCACATATCTAAACAATGGGTTAAAGAGGATTGTGATTATATTCGAAATAAGGTAATTGAATACAATCTATCAATGCTTCCAGATGAAGTGAAACAATCATCATTTAATGTTAGTTATATACTTAGAAATGATGCCGGGGAAATTGTTGGAGGCATCACTGGAACGATTGTCTGGTACCATTTACACATAAATTATCTATGGGTGGACGATTCATTAAGAGGTAAAGGCTACGGTGAAAAGTTGTTACAACATATCGAGAAAACGGCAATAGAAAATAATTGTAGGCTAATCCTATTAGATACGTTTAGCTTTCAAGCACCAGACTTTTATCAGAAACTAGGCTTTAAGGTAGTGGGGATTGTAGAAGATCATCCGAAAGGATTTAAGCAATATTATTTAGAAAAGAAACTTACACGTGAATAAGATGAATTGTGACTAAGCATGAGATAAACTATCATAATGGACTGCTTCAGTAGTCCTATTTATTTTGCGAAGAGATACTTTAGTTTATAAAAAGTCTACATTTAGTTTCAAAATGAAGTTAAAAATACAATGAAAAGTTCACAAAATGTTCACTTATGAAGACCTTTCCACTAACGCTATAATAACGAAGGTGTTAAAAGAAAGGATGATGGAAATGCCAACAACTAAGAAAGAAAGTTTTTATTTTGGATTAATGATGTGTGCTGGGATGGTCGTGGTCATGACATTTTATAATTTAATCATAAATGACTTGATCGGAGAAATTCCTTTAAAAGGAATACTGTTACAACTTTTGTTGGGATTTATTGTTGCATTCTTAATAGAGTCATTTATTGTAGGCCCGGTTGCTCAGAAATTAACTTTATCACTACCATTCGATAAATCTAAAAAGCTTTTTGTGATTCTTTCCATTTCATTTTTTATGGTGATTGGAATGGTTCTCTGTATGTCTCTTTATGGAGTAGTTACTGCCTTTTTATCTAACGGTCTAGAAGAATCGTTTGTTAAAAGTTACATTACGATTGCTTCTAGAAATTTTATTTTTGCATTGCCACTACAGCTTCTGATTATGGGACCAATTGTACGCTACTTATTTACTAAATTCGTAAAAAGTCAAAGAATGATGAAGTCTAGTAGTCTATAGAAACCAAAATCCTTTAATGACGTTTAAGTTAGCTTTCAATTATGTTTGACCAAAAAGTATAGTTATTGAACGAAAGCATGCAATGCATAGTTCAATAACTTCCCATTCAAACGTACTATAGAATATAATTGAGTAAATTTCAAAAAATGGTAACTTTTGTAAGAGACTACATAAAACGGAGGTGTTAAGATGTTGTTTTTTATCGTCAGCATCGTGCTTTGGACTAGTATCATTGCTGTTCCAGTAACCATCATTTGGGGAATCTGGAAAAAGTCAGTCATCGCCTTTATTAGCAGTGGGATCTTTGCTTCATTATTGTATATATGGATTTGTGTATTTAACGAACTAAGTCACTTTTTTGTCATCGTACCTTTATTTCTGTTCCTAATAGCGTATATGCTTTTTCGTAAAAGCGGAAACGCCAAACGATAATTATTAAGGTAATAATCAAAAGTAATATAAACAGTTTTTTAATCAATATTTGAAGAAACATCGTCTAATATTATTATTCTGAATATTGTGAATTAAATTCATTAAAAGTTTATTATTATTGACCAAACTTAAGTAAATCTTGGTCAGCTTTTGTAATGTTTGAGTGAGGGTAAGGAGGGGATTAGTTTGTTTTTTAAGAAAAAATCATATTTTGGAGAGAAAAATGGCGTAAAGTACATGAATGGAGTCGTAAAATTTCAAAGTGTTACTTTGAATGTTTACTGTTATGTAGTTGATGGCGTATTAATTGATACTGGAGCACAGTCCTTACATAAATATTTTAAATAGTTTGTTGAGCAAACAGATTTTGATCAAGTAATGCTGACTCATTCTCATGAGGATCATTCAGGCAACGCGGCTTATGTTGGAAAAATGAAAAAAGTACCTATATTTTTAAGTGAAAAAGCGATTGATGAATGTAAAAAAAGAGCAGATTATCCTTTATACCGACAATTGTTTTGGGGAAGAAGAAAGGCATTTGATGCGCATGCAATGCCTGATCAGTTTCAATCCAGAAATGCGAGTTGGGAAATCATTGCGACACCAGGGCATGCTAAAGATCATAATGCATTTTTGAATCATGATACCGGACAATTATTTACTGGAGATTTATATGTAACCGAGCGGACAAAAGTTGTATTAGCAGAAGAACATATCCCAACAATTATACAATCTTTAGAGCGGGTTTTATCTTATGATTTTGAAGATGTATTTTGCAGTCATGTAGGTTTTGTAGAGGATGGTAGCGCAGCGCTGGAACGAAAGAAAGATTATTTATTATCACTTCAACATGATGTTTTAACTTTACAAAAAGAAGGCATTACAGCGGAAGAAATCAGTAATAAACTATTTCCAAAAAAATATCCTATTATAAAATTTTCTAGCGGGGAATGGGATTCACTACACATAGTAACCTCGATTTTGAATGATAAAAATAAAGTATAAATAAAACATATAAAAAACCCTGAATTTTTTATAAATCAGGGATTTTTTTATTAATATTGAATGATATGATCAGTCAGTATTTTGTTGATTTTTTTTCTTTTTACTATTGACCAACGTTGAATAAGTAGGATGTTCAGTTCCATTCATAAGTTTATAGACATATGCCGATGTTTTTTTATAACTGTCTTCTAGTTTAGTAGCGATATAGTCTGTTCGTTCAAAAATAATGGAACGGATATGATTGAGTTGGCGGGAGATTTTTTCGGTTAAAGCTTCTTGGGTGTCTAATCGATTTAGTACCCCTGTTTGGAATTCTTCTTGTTTTTGTAAAGTATCAGCTACTACTTTTTGTAGTTCAAGCTGTTTATTCAGTAGTAATGTAAGATGTTCGTTTGATGATTCATTTTTTTCCATGCGACTTACCAATTCTTGATAAGTTTCATTTAAGCTATTCATTTGATCAATAATCGATTCTTTTAATAACTTTTCACTTTCTTCTATTGAATGTAACCTTTTTAACATCTTGTTTTCTAAATCCTCACGGTTACGACTACTAACAATTAGATTATTTATTTGTTCTTTCATTTGATTCCACTGAGTGGTTTGCATCTCTTCTAGTTGTTCATATTGGGGTTTCAGTTCAGCGATTGAATTTGCTAGGTTCGTATTACTTAATTGTTGTTCTTTTATAAGCTCTGTTAAGGCAGTATGTCGAACTAAACTTTGATTTTGAGCCTGAATTTTTTCGATATTTTTATAAACATCTGGATGATCATGTTTATTAATAAATAATCCCATGAATTTTTCTCCCTCCTTTCATTATTGATACGATAATTTATGCACAAAAAACAGAAGGGGGAACGCAGGTTTAAATCGACGAATACTCTATTATGGAAAACACGTACGGAAAATATAGTCAAACCGCATTTTATATCTAATCAGTAGCAAGAAAAATTTGTTTGAGACTGTCTTTAATTTGTCTGTAAGAATTAAATTGGTATCATGATAGATTGATGAAATATCGGGAAACGATTATGATAAATATATAGAAATTTTCCAATTTTTAGGAGGTACTATGATTCTAGCTTGTATTGTAATCGGTATATTAGGTGGGATCTATATCATGTCATTCGAGAAAGTTAACAGATCGTATAATAGCATTTTTACAAGTGGTTCATTAAGTAGTAGTCCCGACTCTTTTTATGTCGTATGTCCAAAGTGTAGTAGTAAAGTAAAAAGAGTTAAAGGTGGTTCCCAAAACTGTAGTACTTGTCACAATTATTTTTAATAAAGAATATTGTATTAAAAGTTTGTGAAAACAAAGGTGCTATATTAATAAGATATGAAACTCTATCGATTTACTTTCCTCAGTTTTTTTAATTAAGAATAAGAAAAAGAGCATGCTGAACGTGGCATGCTCTTTCTTTTTAAAGTCTGTGAAACAGAAAAAATCAATTTTTCTTTTAAGAAATATATTAAATTTCATAATGTGAAATTATTTGATTGTTCATAATTTTTAAATTAATTATATTGAATTTAGATTTAAAAAACATGAATGGAGGTGCTTTAAAAATGGATACAAGAGAATTAAGAAATTGCTTTGGTAAGTTTGCTACTGGAGTGACTGTTGTATCGTTTAAAGATGATGATGGCAATAGAAGTGGAATTACGGTTAATTCATTTACATCTGTATCATTAGATCCTGCACTTGTTTTAGTATCAATCGATAAAAGAGCAAAAGCATTACAAGGTTTAAAAAATAGAAATTTTATCGTGAATATCCTTGCCTCTGATCAGGAAAATATTGCTTGGCAATTTGCTGGTCGTCCACAAGATGATTTAGTTATCAATTGGGAAGATACAATGATCGGTCCTAAAATTGGTGGCGCTTTGGCAACAATTGAATGCTTGCCTTGGAAAGAATATGACGGTGGAGATCATGTATTGTTTATTGGTGAAGTTAAAGAATTTTCATACCAAAATGAAAGCGCTTTAATGTTTTTTAATGGTTCATTTTTAAATACAAAAGTTAATCAATCTTAGTTTGAAGTGATTTCAATTTTATTCAAATATGATGAAGCGATAAGGGGGAAGTTTAGTGGGAATTCGTACTGGTTCAGAGTATATTGAAGGATTAAAGTCGAGAAAACCTGAAGTATGGCTTGGCGGTGAAAAGGTAGAGGATCTTGTGAATCATCCAGTATTTAAGCAACCGATTCTAGAAATTGCGAAATTATTTGATTTGCAATTTGATGCTAAGTATCAGGAGAAAATTACACATATTTGTAGTGAAACTGGTGAAAGAATTTCAAATGCATTTTTAGTGCCAAAAACGTTTGAAGATATTAAAGCTCGTGGTGAATTATTTGAAGCATATGCAAAGTCAACTTTCGGATTAATGGGAAGAACACCAGATTTCTTAAATGTTGTATTAACATCTATGGCAAGTAATTCTTGGTTTTTGGATAAATACAATCCTGAATGGTCTAAAAATGTTCAAAACTATTTTAATTTTGTCCGAGATCAGGATCTATTTTTAACTCATGCCATTATCAATCCACAAAATGACCGAAGCAAGCCTTCATATGAACAAAAAGATCTATTTACTCATTTAGGAGCTGTTGAGGAAACTGCTGAAGGTTTAGTCGTTAGAGGCGCAAAAATGCTGGCTACGCTTGCTCCAATTACAGATGAAGTTATTATTTATTCATTCCCTGGATTCCATGAAGGTGATGAGCGATATGCGTTAGCTTTTGCTTTACCAATAGATACACCAGGTTTAAAAATTATTTGTAGAGAACAAATGCAAGATGGAAAAAGATCATTCTTTGATCATCCTTTAGCTTCTAGATTTGAAGAAATGGATGCGGTACTAGTTTTTGAGGATGTATTAGTCCCTTGGAATAGAGTATTTATCCATAATAATGTTGAGGCAGCTAATAATCTATATCCAAAAACAGGCATTGCTCAGCAACCTGCCCATCAATCTGGCATTAGAGGCTATATTAAACTAGCGTTTGCAACAGAAGTAGCTTGTAAACTAGCTGATTCAATTGGCGTAGATGGCTATTTAAATGTCCAAAATGATTTAGGAGAACTACTTCAATCTGTTGAAACAATCAGAGCATTACTGCGTACTGCGGAGAATGAATATGAAACTTTACCTTCTGGGGAAGTAAGACCGGCAATGGAACCTCTAGAAACGATTCGAGGATTATTACCAACAATGTATCCAAGAGCGATAGAAGTAATCCAAACGATTGGTGCAGGAGGCTTGTTAATGTCACCTACTGAGGCAGACTTTCAACATCCTGAACTAAGAAATTCATTAGATAAATATTATGTAGGTAGAGAAGGCGTTTCATCTCTTGAGCGAGTACAATTATTTAAGCTAGCATGGGATTTATGTGGAGAGGCATTTGGACAAAGAGCTCTTCAATACGAAAGATATTATACTGGTGATCCAATTCGAAAAAGAGCAATCTTTTATAATCAAATGAAGCGTAAAAAAACATTTACAATGGTTGATGACGCATTAAATGGTGCGAATAAATTAATAGGTGAACCAATTTAAAAGGACAATCCAATCATCTAGCGAATTCTAAAATTTAACGACTAATTTTAGGAAAGTTGGGTGTTTATGATATTTTTTAGCTTTTCGTGGGGAGGGAATATCTCATGATCTCTTCAGTTCATAAGATTTCTAGAATATTAGATTGCTTTACAGAAGATGAACCAGTCTTAGGAAATTTAGAAATAGCTGAAAAATTAAATATGAATGCTAGTTCTGTGCACCATTTAGTTAGAACATTGTGTTCGCTTGGTATTTTAATTCAAGATAGTAAAAAGAAATACCGTTTAGGTTGGAAGTTATTAGAATGGAGTAATCATGTAATGCATCAACAAGACATATACAGTGAGGCCATTCCTTTACTAGAAAATCTACTAAAAAACTATAACGGAACTGTACATATCGGTATGTTTGATGCTGGAAATGTAAGATTTGTATTAAAGGTTTCATCAAAAAATTCGATACCAGTACCTACATTTGTAGGGGCAAAAAGACCAGCTTACTGTACGAGTACAGGGAAAATATTACTCTCGTATAATCCAAAATATATAAAGCCAACAATTGAAAGAGGCTTAACCGCATATACAACTAATACAATTACTTGTATTGATACATTACAAAAGGAATTAGCAGCCATTAAAGAAAATGGATATAGCATTAGTAATAATGAAAATGATTTAGGTTTATTTGGGATCGCAGCACCGATTCAAACATATGCAGGACACACTTTTGCTGCATTAAACATGGTAGGACCAGTTTCCTATATGATGAGTCAAGACATTGGCCGAATGGTTCAAGATGTAATGAAGACGGCCAAGTTAGTCTCTAATCAATTAGGATATATTAACACGTAATTGTAAACGGTTACAAAAACAACGTCTAGGAGGATAAAAATGAATCTTAAAAGTCGAGTTTTCAATATTGTTAAATTGATAGAGGACAATAAAGAGTTATTAAAACCACCTGTAAATAATAAGGTTATTTGGGAGGATTCAGAATATATTGCCATGATTATTGGTGGCCCAAATAAGCGTAGGGATTTCCATGTTGATCCGGCGGACGAATTTTTCTATCAAATAAAAGGAAGCTGTTACGTTGAATGTATTACTGGCGAAGGAAAGCGAGAAGTAGTTGAAGTAGCTGAAGGTGAAATATTTATGCTACCTTCATTTGTGCCACATTCACCACATCGAGTGAAAGATTCTTATGGAATCGTGATTGAAAGAAAAAGAGCTGTTGGTGAATTAGAAAGCTTCGTCTGGCATTGTGATGAATGTAATTTAGAAATGCATAAAACAACTGTTCAATTAACAGATATCGGTACACAAGTGAAGGAAGCGATTGAACAATTCAATGGTAGCTTAGAGCTAAGAACGTGTAAGCATTGTGGCCATGTCATGAAAGAGGAAGCGGATGAATGGGTATGCGTATAGATTTTCATACACATATCATTCCCGAACAATTACCTAATTTCTTTGAAAAATATGGGCAAGAGCGCTGGCCAATTTTACAACCAACATGTTCCTGCGGTGCCAATATTATGGTTGGCGGTAAAGTCTTTAGAGAAGTTACGGACCAAGTTTGGAGCGCTGAAAAAAGAATCGAGGACATGGCTAAAGAAGGGGTAAGTATGCAAGTATTATCCCCTATACCAGTAACATTTTCATACTGGGCACCCCCTCATGCAGCATTAGAAATGGCGGTCATTCAAAATGACTTTATTGCAGAAACGGTTAAAAAATATCCAACAAAGTTTCTTGGCCTAGGTACGGTGCCAATGCAGGATTCAGAAGTTGCGATTAAAGAAATGGACCGTTGTATTCATGAGTTGGGACTACATGGATTAGAAATTGGAACAAATGTGAATGGTGTGAATTTGGATAGTGAACAGTTTCAACCATTTTTCGAAATGGCTGAAAAATGGAATGTACCACTATTTATTCATCCTTGGGAAACTTTGGCTAAGGATCGTACGCCAGATCATAATTTTATGTATACAGTTGGCATGCCAAGTGAAACTGCTTTAGCAGCTGCAAGTTTAACATTCGGTGGGGTCATTGAAAAATATCCGAATTTAAAAATTTGTTTTGCACATGGAGGAGGCTCTTTTCCATTCATCTTACCTAGACTAGACCAAGGTTGGGAAGTATGGCCGCATCTTAGAAAAACATCAAAGCCGCCGAGTCATTATGTTCAAAATTTTTATTTTGACTCTTTACATTATGACCCATTAAATATTCAGTTTTTAATTGATAGATTTGGGTATGAAAAGATTGTAATTGGCTCGGATTATCCGTTTTTATTAAGAGAAGTACCACCAGGTAGAGTAATCGATCGCTTACAAGATATAAGTAGTGAAGTAAGAGAAGCTATTTTTAGTAAAAACGCGTTAGAATTCTTAAATATAAAGGAGACAAACTTACGATATGGAAAACAAAGTATTGACTCCAGAAGATAGATTAAACAGTTTAGGGTTTACATTAAAGCCCGTTAGAGCAGCTGTAGGTAATTATGTGAGCCTTGTTCGAACAGGAAATCTAATTTTTACAGCCGGGCAAGGGGTAGATGAATTCCACGGTAAGCTTGGGCGGGATTTAACGATTGAAGAGGGATACTTAGCATCACGTCAATCGATGTTAAATTTATTAAGCGCTTTAAAGAACGAACTTGGAGAACTTTCAAAGATCAAAAAAGTTATTAAATTATTAGGCTTTGTTAATTGTACAGATACGTTTACAGAGCAGCCGAAAGTAATGAATGGGGCGTCGGATTTACTCGTTGAAGTGTTTGGTGAAAAAGGAAAACATGCCCGTTCGGCAGTTGGAATGGCACAGCTTCCAAATAATACTGCGATTGAAATTGAGATGATTGTAGAAATTAAAGATTAAGTTAGTAAAGTAAAGCTAAAAGAAATATTCGGACTGATTGAGAACGCTTGACTTTCAAAGGGCACAGCTAGGTAAGAAGCATATTTACCATAAAAGGTAATGAGCACTAAAAGCGAAGCAATGATGAAAGCAAGCGTTTTTCAATTGTCTGTGGTGACATTCGTGTCACCTTTTATTTTATAAAGAATGGTAGGTGTCCTTTATGCAAATACAATTAAATAAAAATAAAACATTACCGATTGATTGTAAGCATTTCATAGATGGTCAATATATTCCTTCGTTTAATCAAAAAACATTTTTAAATATAAATCCAGCAACAGAAGAAGTATTAGGAAAGATTGCTGAAGGTGGCGAACTAGAAATTGATTTGGCAGTAAAAGCTGCTAAAAGAGCTTTAAAAGGTGAGTGGAAACATTTTACGACTGAGCAAAGATCGATTGTTTTAAGAAAAATAGGTGATGGAATTTTAGCAAGAAAAGAAGAACTTGCGGCTTTAGAAGCAATGGATACTGGTAAGCCATATGAACTTGCGCTTGAGGTAGACATTACCCGATCAGCTTACAATTTTTATTTTTTTGCTGATTATATTACTTCATTAGGCACAGAGAGTCATATGCAAAATCAAACCGCATTGCATTATTCATACCGCCGTCCGGTAGGTGTAGTCGGAATGATTAATCCTTGGAATCTTCCATTGCTTCTTTTAACTTGGAAGTTAGCACCTTGCTTAGCAGCGGGAAATACGACGGTGATGAAACCTGCCGAATTAACGCCAATGACGGCAACAATTTTAGCTGAAATATGCAAAGAAGCAGGCGTACCTGATGGTGTCATCAATATTGTCCATGGATTTGGAGCAAATGGAGCAGGTTCAGCTTTAACTGAACATCCTGATGTTGATGCAATTACTTTCACCGGTGAAACGAAAACAGGAACTGCCATTATGAAAGCAGCAGCACCTACACTTAAAAAGCTTTCATTCGAGCTAGGTGGAAAAAATCCTAATATTATTTTTGCGGATTCTAATCTTGATGAAGTGATTGAAACAACATTAAAGTCTTCGTTTATGAATCAAGGTGAAGTTTGTTTATGTGGTTCACGAATATATATTGAACGTTCAATTTATCAAGAATTTCTTGAAAAGTTTGTAGAGAAAACAAATGAGTTAAAAATTGGCGATCCATTTGAAGAAGGTACGAAAGTGGGCGCTGTTATTGGAAAAGAGCACTATGACAAAGTATTATCATATATCGAAATTGCAAAAGAAGACGGTGGAACAATTTTAACGGGTGGTAGTAGACCCGCGCATCTTTCAAGTGGATATTTTATTTCACCTACAATTATTAGCGGACTTAGCCATGACTCGAGATGTGTGAAAGAAGAAATTTTTGGTCCTGTTGTAACAGTATTACCATTCGATACTGAGGATGAAGTGATTGAGCGGGCAAATGACACTCATTACGGATTAGGCGCAACGATTTGGACGAATGATCTTCGAAAAGCTCATCGCGTTGCACATCAAATTGAAGCAGGGATTATTTGGGTTAATACATGGTATTTAAGAGATTTACGTACACCTTTTGGAGGAATGAAGCAAAGTGGGATTGGACGTGAAGGTGGTATTCATAGTTTTGAGTTTTATAGTGAATTATCCAATATCACAATTAAATTATAAGATTTGAAAGGTGATGAACATGAAAACGACTAAAATAGATGAGATTTCAACACTTTTGCTAGATTCAGAAAGAAATAGAAGTAGTATAAAACCATTATCTGAACAACATCCACATTTAACGGTACAGGAAGCTTATCAAATTCAATTAGCCAATATTGATTTTAAATTAAGCAAAGGACAAAAAATTGTTGGTAAAAAAATTGGTTTAACATCAATTGCGATGCAGGAGTTATTAGGTGTTGATGAACCAGATTATGGACATTTATTAGATACTATGAAAATAGAAAATGGTGGAGAAGTTTCTATAAATGAAACAATTGCACCAAAGGTTGAAGCTGAAATTGCATTTGTATTAAAAAGGGATTTAGTTGGACCAAATGTAACGGTTGAAGATGTAATCAATGCAACAGATTACATTGTCCCTGCAATTGAAGTAGTTGATAGTAGAATTGAAAATTGGAAAATCCGTTTAGAAGATACTGTGGCTGACAATGCATCAAGTTGTTTATATGTCCTTGGTAATCACCGATTTGACATTCATGAAATTGACTTACCAAATGTCATGATGGAATTGTATCGAAACGGTGAACTGATGAACACTGGAAAAGGTAATGCAGTATTAGGAAATCCAATTACATGTGTTGCTTGGTTAGCAAATAAACTAAGTGAATTTGGTATTTCATTAAAGGCAGGAGAAGTCATTTTATCAGGTGCATTATCAGCCGCAATAAATGCAACTGCAGGTGATTGTTTTACCGCAAAATTCCCATTATTGGGTGATGTTTCAATTTCATTTTCTTAAAAGAGGTGTAAATGATGCGTAAGTTAAAGGTTGGTATTATCGGGTCAGGAAATATTGGAACTGATTTAATGATGAAACTCATCGATCATGATTTCCTTGAATTGACGACAATGATCGGGATTGATCCAGAATCAGATGGATTAAAACGTGCTAGACAACTTGGATTAGAAGTCATCGAAAACGGTATTGAAGGTTTTATTGATCGTAAAGAAATAGCCGATTTGTTATTTGATGCTACATCTGCAAAATCACATATCATTCATGCAAAGATTTTAAGTGATTTAGAGAAAAGAGTAATAGATTTAACACCTGCTGCACTCGGACCTTTCGTTGTACCTTCTGTTAATATAGGGGCACATATTAGGGAAGGAAATGTTAATTTGATTACATGTGGTGGCCAAGCGACAATCCCGGTTGTTCATGCAATTGGTAAAGTTGCTAAAGTAAGTTACGCTGAAATTGTTGCAACGATTAGCAGTAAAAGTGCGGGTCCAGGTACCCGTTCCAACATTGATGAATTCACAGAAACGACAGCGCGTGGATTAGAAGAAATTGGTGTAGCTAAAAAAGGAAAGGCAATCATTATTTTAAATCCTGCGGAACCTCCAATTATGATGAGAGACACGATCTATTGTGTATTAGAAAATGAATCATTTAATCCTGAAGAAATTAAAGATTCAATTCACTTAATGGTTAAAAGTGTAAGGAACTATGTACCAGGTTATCGTTTAAGAATGGAGCCAATGATTGAGGGTAATACTGTCATCGTCCATTTGGAAGTAGAAGGTGCCGGAGATTATTTACCTAGCTATTCTGGTAATTTAGATATCATGACTGCCGCTGCAGTAAAAGTAGCTGAAGAAATTGCACAGTATGATTTAGCAAAAACTGTTTAATCTTATTTAATAGAATGAGAGGGATGTAGAATGAATGAAAGAGATGTCCTCATAACTGAGGTGGCTCTTCGAGATGGAAGCCATGCAATCGCACATTCATATAAAGTCGATCAAGTCGTAAGTGTTACAAAAGCACTGGATGAAGCAAACGTTCCTTATATTGAAGTTTCTCATGGTGATGGATTAGGTGGATCATCATTACAATACGGATTATCAACGACAAATGAATTCGAACTAATTGAAGCTGCTGTTCATACTTGCAAGCAATCAAAAATAGCCGTTTTGCTTTTACCAGGTATTGGGACAGTAAAGGAATTAAAAGTTGCAGCTGATTTAGGCGTAAAAATGGCAAGGATTGCAACTCATGTCACTGAAGCGGACGTATCAAAACAGCACATCTCGAAATCAAAAGAGCTTGGACTTGAAACAGTAGGATTTTTGATGATGTCTCATATGGTACCTGTTGAAAAATTAGTTGAACAGGCATTACTCATGGAAAGCTATGGTGCAGATGTAGTTTATATGGTTGATTCAGCTGGTGCGTTCTTACCACATGAAGTAAAACAACGTATAGCTGCATTACGACAAGCTCTTTCAGTTGAAATCGGGTTTCATGCCCATAATAATTTGTCGTTAGCTATGGCCAATACATTAGTGGCAATCGAAGAAGGCGCAACGAGAATTGACGGTAGCGTACGATGCTTAGGGGCTGGAGCCGGAAATACACAAACAGAAGTTTTAGTTGGCGTACTAGATCGACTAAACATAAAAACAGGAATCGATTTTTATAAAATGATGGATTTAGCTGAGGATATCGTTGCGCCGATTTTACATACACCTCAAGAGATTACAAGAGGTAGTTTAATTTTAGGCTATGCTGGAGTTTATTCTAGTTTTCTACTTCATGCGAACCGAGCTGCAAAGAAGTGGAATGTAGATGCAAGAGATATTTTGGTAGAGCTGGGAAAACAAAGAGTTGTAGGCGGACAAGAAGATATGATACAAGACGTTGCTAGTAAAATAGCAAAAGAAAGAGCGGTTCTATTGAAGGGGGAATAAATGATGATTACTGAAATTGCGAATAAAATCTATCTACATCAAAAAAATGGTGAAGAAATGGATAAAATTACGAATCACTATCCGGAATTAAATGTAAGTAATGCTTATGAAATTCAAAAGGTTAGCATTGATTATGCAATTAAGAATGGTGATCCACTAATCGGTTGGAAGATGGGCTTAACAAGTATTGCAAAGCAAAAATCAGTAAATGTCGATGAACCGATCTACGGAAGATTAACTCAGTCAATGGAATTACAAACTTCAGTCCTTAAAATGGAAGGAACAATACATCCTCGTGTCGAACCAGAAATTGCCTTTGTTCTGAATAAACCATTATTCGGTTCTGACATTACAGCTGAAGATGTTTGGAATGCAACTGAGTATATTGTACCAGCATTAGAAGTGATTGACAGTCGTTACAAGAACTTCTCTTTTACGTTAACTGATGTGGTAGCAGATAATGCCTCTTCTTCTAAATTCATTCTTGGTGAAAAAACATATTCTCCTACATACACGGCATGGGAACAAATAAATGTTGAGCTATTTAAAAATGGAGAAAAGGTTCAAAGTGGAATTAGCTCTGATGTGCTTAATCATCCCGTCGAATCTGTCGTCAAACTAGTAAAAATGATTAGTAAAAATGGATACCAGTTAGATGCAGGTATGATTATATTAACAGGTGGGATTACAGAGGCAGTCCATGTTGGAGCAGGGGATCTCATCGAAGCACATTTTGAAGGATTAGAAAATATGACATTACGAGTTGAAAAGTGAGAGGTGACTTGAAATGCCAATTATTCAAGTTCAAATGTTAGAAGGAAGAAGTATAGATGTGAAAAATAACTTGATGAAAGAAATGAATGAAGTAGTGTGTCGCATATTGGATGTTTCTCCTAATCAAGTTAGAATCTTATTAAATGAGTACTCAGAAGAAAATTGGTCCATTGGTGGGATTTCCAAGGCAGATTTATCAAAAAATAAATAGATAAAAGAAAAAGCCATATCAATAAAGATATGGCTTTTCAGTTTGAAACAAAGTACAAAAACTAAGAGATTCAGACTGTCTGAAATGCCATATCAATTAAGATATGGCATTTTTTACTATTGAGCTTTTTTAGCTCTATTTTCAGCAATCTCTACTGATAAACGTTCTTTACCCATTAAGACAATTGCGATTAAACCTAATAAGATTGGAACTAAAGTCCATTTAAAAGTTGTGGCAACTGAATTTGCCATTGCTTCGGTAATTTTATGAAGAACTTCCGGTGGGATTTTAGCTCTTGCATCAGCTGATAATAATGCACGAGAATCAATCTTTCCAGCAAAACCTTTTATGTTACCTAGTGCGTCACTTAGGTTATTTTTAAATACATGATTTTGTATTGAACCAAAAATGGTTACACCAATTGTCATTCCTAAAGTCCTAAAGAATGTATTTGTAGATGTAGCAATTCCTCGTTTTTGTGGTTCGATTTTATGTTGTGTTGCCATACTTAATAATGAGAATGAGCAACCCATACCAAGACCGGCGATAATCATAAAGAATGTAACAGTTTTACGTGAAGTTTCAATATCTAGCGTGCTAAGTAATGCCATTCCAATGAAGAATAAAACAACTGAAACAAGCATGATTGATCTGTAGCTAAATTTTCTCACAGATTGGCCTGCTACTTGGCTACCTACTACAGATCCAACCATCATCGGAATTAAAATAATACCAGCATTCGTTGCAGTTCCGCCATAAACAGCCTGAACAAAAAGTGGGATTAAAACAGTTGTAATGATAAATGCAGCTCCGTAGAAGAAAGCAACTCCTTGCGTTGCGGCAAATAATTGTCTTTTAAATAAACTAAATGAGATAATCGGTTCTTCGACTTTTCTTTCAATGAAAATAAATGAAATGAAAAGTACTCCAAAAATGACAAATAGGCTAATAATTTGAGGTGAATCCCAAGCATACTCATTGCCACCAAGCTCAAGTCCAAACATTAGACTTACTACAGAGCCGACTAATGTAATTGCGCCTAGCCAATCAATTTTCAGTTTTCTTAAATGTAACGTTTCTTTATAAAATTGAGAAATAAAATATAATGAAATGATGCCTAATGGTAAATTAATATAGAAAATCCAACGCCAGTCAATTTGATCGGTAATATAAGCTCCTAATAGAGGACCAAAAACACTTGATAATCCAAAAACAGCTCCGAATAAGCCCGTCATCTTGCCTCTTTTTTCTGGTGGGAAAATATCAAATATGATTGTAAAAGCAATCGGCATTAATGAACCTCCACCGATTCCTTGAATTGCACGATATATACTTAACTGTTCGATACTATTTGCAGTCCCACATAATGCTGACCCGATTAAGAAAATGGCAAGACCTAATAAATAAAATCTTTTTCGCCCATACATATCAGATAATTTACCAAATATCGGCATACTTGCCATAGTAGCTACTAAGTATGCTGAAGTAACCCAAACAAATTGATCTAACCCGCCAAGTTCTCCTACAATCGTTGGCATTGAAGCAGATACAATTGTATTATCCATTGCAGCCATTAGCATTCCTAAAAGTAGTCCAGTGACGACTAGACCAACTTTACTTTCTTTTGAAACCATTCAGTTTCCCCCTTATGATTATGTTAATTTTTTTGTCTCTTTAGGAATTAACAGGTTAATATCATTCCAAAACTTAGATAATAATACTAATTCCTCTTCATTGTACTTTTCAAAAATATCAGTAAGTGAGTCAGATAAGGATTTAAATAGATATGTAATTTCATCATCACGGTGATATAAGGGCTGAATGATTACTTTTCTTCGGTCGTGTGGATCATCTATGCGCTCAACTAATTCTTCTTTTTCAAGTCGATTAATGACGCCTGTTATCGCTCCAGTCGTTAAATTAGTTAAAAGAGATAATTGACCAGCTGTGATTGGTCCTGTATGGCTAAGTAACTCTCGGCACCGTAAATCAGTTGCATTTAGATGTAGCTTTGTTGCGATACCTTCGTTAAACAAGACAATTGAAGTATGAAACTTCCGCATTTCCATAACAAGTGATGAAATAAATTTTTCTCTTGAGATATTAACTTCTGACATCTTATTTCCTCCTTAATAATTAAGAAGTACAATCAACTATTAGTCTAGTAAACTAGCCTATAATGTAAGATAATTATAAATCAACAAATTGAAATAAAGAAGGAATATACGGTATTTTAACCAAAAGTTAATCTATAAATTTAAGAGATATAAAATAGAACATTTCATTTGATTTAGTCAGTTCAAAGTCGGTAACAATAGTAAAGAAGACTTGAAAAAAGGAGTAATTTTTATGAAACGAATAAATGTAGTTCCTTATAAATCATCTTGGGAAAAAGATTTTCAAAATGAAAATAAAAAAATCCAAAATTTATTGCCTGAAAAAGTGGAGATCTATCATATAGGGAGTACGTCCATTCCAAATATGTTTGCAGTTCCAATTGTAGATTTAATGATAGCTGTCCAAAGCTTAAAAGAGTTCGACAGATATAGTAAAGTACTTTGTACTATAGGATATGAGCCGATGGGGGAAACATGCGAAGAAGAAATACGAATCTTTATGAAATGTGATGGCGATTGTAGTTACCATATTCACATTTTTCAACAGGGAAACCCTGAAATTGAGCGTCGAATTGCATTCAGAGAGTTTATGATTGCCCATACAGAACAAGCTTTAGAATATAGTAGATTAAAAAAAGAGTTAGCTAATCAATTTTCAAACGATGAGGCTAAATATAAAAAGGGTAGAAGTGAATTTCTAGAAAATGTAGATCAACTAGCAAGTAAATGGAAGAATTAAATACTCCTTCCAAATAGGAAGGAGTTATCGATGTTCCTCATATTTTCCAATCAAACATATATCATTTATTCGATCTAATTGCTGACTACTTATCGGTTTTTCGTAATAAGCATTTAGATTTTCCATTAATTGTTCTTTATTTCTAGCGCCGATCGCTAAGGTAGTAACAGCTTTATGTTGTAAAATAAACTGCATAGCTAAACTATGTAATGATTGTTCGTCTTGCGTAATTTGGAGAAGTTGTTCAATTATTTCCTTACATTCTTGTTCTGAATAATGTAAGTATCCTTTACTGGTGAGTTTGTTTTTCCAATTATTGCTTAAAAGACCCTTTGCGACTGATCCTCTTGTAATAACAGAGATATTATGTTTCTCAAATAATGGGAAAAATTCCTCAGGGCGACGTTCTAGTAGATTATACTGCATCATTACACTTTGAATTGATGAATGATTGACAAAACGTTCTATTACATTTGGTCTAATGGAGGAAATTCCATAATGACGGATGTAACCTTCTTTAACAAGTTCCTCAAATGCCTCAATTGTTTCTTCATATGAATCTTCAATTGTTCCACCGTGTAGCTGATACAAATCAATATAATCGGTATTTAATCTGCGTAAGCTTTCTTTGACAGCATGTAAAATATGTTTCTTTGATGGGTCCCATGTCCATTTGTCCTGTGTTGCAGTCCAACGGTTTCCAACCTTTGTAGCCAATATTACCTGATCTCTACGACCTTTTAATGCTTTTCCAATTATTTCTTCATTCTGGCCAAAATCATATAAATCAGCAGTATCTAAATAATTTATACCAGAATCAAGTGCGGCATGGATTGTATGAATCGCTTCATTTTCATTTATTCCTAATGACATACAACCTAAACCAATTTCACTAATTTCCAGGTGTGTTGATCCGAGCATTCTTTTTTTCATCATAATCCCTCCAATTGTAATTGTAGGGAATCGTCATTTATTTTACAACATATAGAGCCCGACCATCGGACTTTTTAATCCACTCTTGGACTGTTTCATACTGTTGACTCATCACTTGAAGTGTTTTTAAAATTTCAGTTTTTGATCCCACTAAAATAACGGATGTATTCGTTCGAGACATTTTCATTTTACTCCCCCAATTTTACGCAATTTATATAATTTAGTGATAAAATGTATGTGAAAACTATACAAATTAGAACAGGTGATGAAAAAAATGAAAAAATTTGAAGAAAAAACACTGTCAGAAGAAAAAATATTCGAAGGAAGAGTCATTTCTCTTTATCATCAAGAAGTTGAATTACCAAATGGTAAATCAAGTACTCGCGAAATCGTAAAACATCCTGGGGCAGTTGCAATCATTCCGATTACAGAAGATGGGAAAATTGTATTAGTAGAACAGTATCGTAAAGCATTAGAAAGAAGTATTCTAGAAATTCCAGCGGGTAAGTTAGAAAAAGGGGAAGAACCGATTAATACAGCAAAAAGAGAATTAGAAGAAGAAACTGGGTATGAAGCAAATGAGTGGGAACATATTCAATCTTTTTATACATCACCAGGTTTTGCTGATGAGTACATACATATTTTTGTTGCAAAAGGATTAAGAAAATTAGAAAACAGTGCACAATTGGATGAAGATGAATTTGTTGAATTGCTAGAGCTTACAGTTGAAGAATGTGTAGAAGAGTTAAAAAAGGGTTCAATTCATGATGCAAAGACTTGTTATGCGATTCAATACTTACAATTATTAAAGAAAAATTAAAAAAGTGTCAATTTATCGTTAGATTGATGATAGAATAGTAAAGATTACAAAGGAAAGGGATGAGAAAATGAAAATATCATCTATCAAGAAAACAGCCAAAGAACGATTGTCTGGTAATTGGGGTAAAACAATCTTAACGTTAGTCTTCTTTGGTGTTATACAAGGTCTTATTCATATGATATTTAATGGACCAGCAAACATATACTACCATGGTCAATTGTTTCTAGGTTACGAAGATACAATACCTGCTGGACCGACAGCAATTATTTCGTTCATTACAACTATTCTATCTGCAGTAACAGGTTATGGGTTTTCGGTGTATTTATTAAAACTTATTAGAGATGAAGACCGTAGTTTTTCGGATTTATTCTACTATTTTAAAAGCGGTCACCAATTTGTAAGAGCAGCTCTTACAACTATTCTTGTAACTATTTTTGTGTTTCTATGGTTTTTATTATTAGTTATTCCTGGAATTATTAAAGGTATTGCTTATTCTCAGGTTGGATATATCCTAAAAGATCATCCTGATATGAAACCATTAGATGCAATAACATTAAGCAGAAGAATGATGGATGGATATAAGTGGAAGTACTTTTTACTATTTTTATCATTTATCGGATGGGCATTATTAGTTATCATTACTTTAGGAATTGCATTTTTATATGTTGGTCCTTACTACTATGCTGCAATTACACAATTCTATGAAGAAGTAAAAGAAGCATATGAAGCAAAAGGTGAATTAATTTAATATTTATAAGACGCGCTTTTTTAGGCGTCTTTTTTTGTTGGTGAACTTTTCTAAAAAAATTGGTATTTAGAAAGTTAGAGAATCGAAAAAGCGTTGAGTTTCTGATATTGAATCGATAAAGGACAAACGGGAAGATGCATCAAAACGCGCACCGCACCTAGTTTAGAAAGTGAGTTTCAAGAAATTGAACTAAATACTCATTAATAAAAGAAGTTTTTGTTAAAATAGAAAATAAGGAAATGGAATACAATAAACCAAATAAGATCATTACTGAGGTGAAAACCTTGTTTGTAACAGGAGAACTAGGAACGTATCATGTTAAAATAATGGGAGAGGGAAAGGTTACCATATTATTAGAATGCGGTATGATGCATACTCTTCATCAATGGCAGTATTTACAAAAGGAGCTTAGTCAATTTGCGAAAGTGATTGCTTATGATCGACTTGGCTATGGAAAAAGTGGGAAGTGGACAAGTGAACGATCAACTGAGCAGCAAGCATATGAATGCTATGATTTATTAATGACATTAAATATTTCAAGTCCACTAATTGCTGTAGGACATTCACTTGGGGCGTATGTTACATATCAACTGAATCATTTATTTCCAAATAGAGTTCAATCGATGATTCTTCTTGATCCAACTCATCCTCAATTAGAGGATAATGAACAAAAATTATATGATAAATTACTTTATCAATATGCGCTATTGATGAAGAGAGCAAATCAACTAAAGATAATAAACATTTTACCAAGTCAATTAATTAGCAAAATATTTAAACAGCATACAGAAGAACGATTTGAAATGTTAAGGGCATTAAAAAGCTTAAAACACTGGAAAACTGTCGTAAGTGAATGGAAAAACCTTTATTACAGTAATAAAGGAATTGGAGAAGCACTAAAAAAACAAATAGATATCCCATTGCTCGTTTTAACTGCTTCAAAACAAAGTGGTTTATCATTCGGTAAAAAGAACCAAGCTGAACTATTACAAAGAGTAGAGGATTATCATCAGCAATATGCAAGAATGTCATTAAAAGGTAGTCATAAAACAATTCAAGGCTACACACATTCTTCTATCTACGGAAATAATAAAGACACTGCTAAAAATATTAGTCAGTTGATTAGAAATCAAATCGAATTATTCATTTAGTAACACAAACAAGATAAATGAAAAAAGCTGTTTTAGTCATAGACTAGAACAGCTTTTTTAGTAAAAAATTAATTTGTAACTAAAGTTTTTGTTGCAACGTTCATTAATGTTTCTGCTGAAGAAGTTACACGGTGAGTTGCTTGTCCAATTTCATTAATCGTTTCAGCAAGCTGATTAATTTCTTTCTCAGTTTTTTCAACACCTGCGATACTTTTACCCATTTCTTCAACGATTGTTACGAATGATACTTGTGTAGATTCAGCATGAACGCGTCCATCTTTTACAATACCAGACACATCATTGATTGATGTTACTACATCGTGTAAGTAAGTATTTGAGACTTCAATAATTTCTTCGATTTTTGAGATTGAATTTTTCGTTTGTTCAGCTAATTTACGTACTTCTAATGCTACAACAGCAAATCCTTTACCATGCTCACCAGCACGAGCTGCTTCAATTGCAGAGTTTAGAGATAGTAAATTCGTTTGGTCTGCAATACTTTGTACAATTTTAATAACATCAGCAATATCTTGATATGAGCTATTTAAATGCTCAACCACTTCAATCACTTTTTGAGTATTTGTAGAAATAACCCCAATACTATCAGCTAAATCTTTTACTTGATTTTTACCAGTACCAGCAATTTCTTGTGTTTTAATTACTTGTGAATTAGAGTCTTGAACTTGTGTTTTTACTTGGTGACTTTGTTCTACAAGCATTTCAACTGCAGCATTTGTTTGTTGAGTAAGAGCAACAAGCTCTTCAGCGATTTCTTGAATTTGTGCTTTTAATTCTTCTTCAGTTTTACTATGTAATTCAGTTTCTTCTAAAATATTTTCTTTCACGAATTGTGTGAATAATTGTTGTTCGAAATTTAATGATTTCATAATGGCAGTAATAAATTTTGTGCGTTCGATCGCGTCGTCAATTTCAAGGAATGCCACTCTAATATATTCTGTTAAATAACATTGGAAAGCACCAATATAAAATTCAGGGTTATTTGCAGTATATACTGCTGTTAATCGTTTAATCATATCAACGAAATTAGCATTATAAACTGTTGTGAAATGTAACTCAATTTGTTTTTTGATTAATGTAGTTGGTTCACCAGCATCACCTAAGATACGAAATACTGTATCCATTTTACTTCCAAGGCTCTCCATCACATTTTCAGTAATTTCTTTTTCATGCTTTTTAATATAAGTCGAATAAAACTGACCTTTAAGCGCTATATCTTCACTTGTGTAACTAATCATTTGGAATTGCTCTAAATGTTTTTGAGATAAATCAACAATTACCTTCACTTGATCAGCTTTCACTGTCGTTACACCTTTATGATTTGTTTTTTTCTTGAACGTAAACATAAATAAATTCCTCCGTTGCCTTTATAAAATTTAACTCTACTCTTATTATCGGAAAAAATTATTTCTTCGTTACTATTTTGTCATCAATTTTCAAACTTTTATAAATTCAAAGAATAAATTACTTGTCCAATCATAAAATGAATAGAGACTACGACGCAGGAGTTGATGATATGACAAGAAGCTCAGTCCAATTAACGATGAAGAATCATGTGAAGGATTATATGCCACTTTATATTTTTGTAAGTGTCATTTTACTATTTGGTGTTGTTTTCGGAGCAGTCATTGTAAATAGTATGAACGTAAGTCAAAAACAGGATATACTTTCATTTATTACGCAATTTTTTGGACAAGTTAATAATGATGGCTATATAAATGGTAATGAAGTGTTTCTGTCGAGTTATTCGACTCATTTAAAGTTTTTAGCATTAATTTGGATTCTAGGAATCTCAATTATTGGATTGCCAATTATATTAATCTTATTATTTATGAAAGGATTAGTAGTTGGATTTACAGTTGGATTTTTAGTGAACCAGCTAGGGTGGCACGGAATATTATTAGCATTTTCATCTGTCTTTCCGCAAAATGTTATCGTATTACCTCTATATATATTATTAACTGTTTTAGCAGTTCAATTATCAATTCGAATGATTCGAAAACAATTTATGAAAAATGATAATGAAGCGATCATGAAACAATTAGTATCCTATTCGATCGTTTTTTGCCTAGTAGCAATCTGTCTGAGTATTGCTAGTGTTATCGAAGCTTACGGTTCTTCTTACTTTTTAAAAGCAATTTCAGAAATAATAGTTTCAAAAAATTAGCAAATAATTTTTGACACTTTCTCTTTCTTTGTTATAATTATTATCAAGTGGCGAGGGAGTGAAAAAAATGGAAGAACGAGTTGAACGAATAAAAAAACAACTACATTTAGCAGGATATAAATTAACACCACAACGGGAATCTACAGTTCGTGTTTTATTAGAGAACGAAGAAGATCACCTAAGTGCAGAAGATGTTTACCTCCTAGTGAAAGAAAAATCGCCAGAAATAGGACTTGCTACTGTTTACCGTACGTTAGAATTACTAACTGAGTTAACAATTGTTGATAAAATAAATTTTGGTGATGGCGTTTCAAGATACGATTTAAGACATGAAGGTGCTCAACATTTTCACCATCATTTAATTTGTACTATTTGTGGAGCAGTAGATGAAATTCATGAAAATCTCTTAAGTGATATTGAAAAGACGGTTGAAGAACGTTGGAATTTTAAAATTAAAGATCATCGTTTATCGTTTCATGGTGTATGTCATCGTTGCCATGATTCTGAAGAACAATAAAAGATCGGTAACTATTGATTGTTTAAACTAAAAATTACATTTTATGAAGTATCCTTGAATATGGATCAATAAAAAGCGAGTAGAGCAGTTCATCAAAATAGGTCTGCTCTTTTTCATGTTCTTAGAGAAGAATAAATCTAATCTTAGAATTGAAGTATGATTTGTCCAAATTTTGCATAGTATGTAGTAATGATGTCTTTACTTCGAGCAAAAAGGTGGTGGTCATATGAAAAAAAGAGCAGTTATTTTTTTGAATGTGTTAAAGGTAGCCATTTTATTTATTACATGTACAATCTTATTTTATTTTGCTATACAATGGATACATTCAGAATATGAGGATATGCATAGATATGACCGACCAGAAGGATCAATGTTAAAAGTTGATAAAGACCATAATCATGGTACTTTAAATCAATTGGTACGGTTTTATCAAAACGGGGAGTAATGAAGAGTGACAACTAATGAAAAAACGCCATTTAAAAAAGAATTTAATTATGCAGCAGAAGATTTTATCCATTTTATTCAAGTAGAAAAAGGATTATCAAAAAATACAATACTATCATATGGTAATGATTTAGAAAGCTATGGTATGTATATGGACCAAGTTGAGCGTATACAAGGACTTTCTAATATTATGAGAATTCATATTATTGGCTATTTAAAATATTTGAAAGAAAGAGATTTAACGGCAAGAACAATGGCTCGTCAATTAGCTACTATTCGTTCGTTTCACCAATTTCTAATCAGAGAAGTAGATGGAATGAAGGATGATCCTTCACTTTTAATCGAAATTCCAAAAGCGCCAAAAGTGTTACCAAAAGTACTCTCACTTGCTGAAGTTGAGGCGTTATTAGAGGTATCAGACAGCTCTGAATTTGGATTAAGAGATAAGGCAATGCTAGAATTATTATATGCCACGGGAATGCGTGTTTCTGAGTTATTATCTTTAAATCTTTCAGATGTAAATTTAACAATGGGTTTTGTGCGATGCCTAGGAAAGGGAAGTAAAGAACGAATTATACCACTAGGGAAATTAGCAATTAACTCAATAGAGCAGTATTTAAAAATGGCACGAATTAAATTGATGGGAAAAAAACAAAACGATGCGCTATTTTTAAACCATCATGGTAATCGAATGTCGAGACAAGGTTTTTGGAAAAACTTAAAGAAACAAGCTGAAAAAGCAAATATTCAGCATGAGTTAACTCCTCATACTTTGCGACATTCATTTGCAACTCATCTATTAGAAAATGGTGCAGACTTAAGGTCGGTGCAAGAAATGCTTGGACATGCTGACATTTCAACAACACAAATTTATACTCATGTAACGAAAAATAGATTAAAAGATGTGTATAAAGAATTTCACCCAAGAGCTTAAAATAGGCTCTTTTTTCTTTTTATATTGTAGGATTTGTTGCCAAGTAAATGCATAATATATTAAATTAGTCATTAAGTGGATACGTAAGAGAGGATGAATAAAAATGATTACGATTAAAACTGAGCGGGAAATCAATTTAATGCATGAAGCTGGGAAGTTATTAGCAGCTACACATAAAGAAATTGCAAAAATGATTAAACCAGGGATTACAACTTGGGAAATTGATCAATTTGTAGAGAAGTTTTTAGCTGAAAATGGTGCGAAGCCAGAACAAAAGGGATATCGTGGATATGAATATGCAACATGTGCATCTATTAATGATGAGATTTGTCATGGATTCCCTCGTAAAAAGGCTTTAAAGGATGGGGACATTGTAACAATTGATATGGTTGTTAATTTAAATGGTGCTCTTGCCGATTCAGCATGGACATATGGCGTAGGAAATATTACAAAAGAAAATAAAGATTTACTAAAAGTTACAAAAGAATGTTTATATAAAGGTATTGAACAAGCTATTGTAGGCAATCGTCTAGGTGATATTGGATTTGCGATTCAATCATATGCTGAATCATTAAATTATTCAGTTGTTCGTGATTTTACTGGTCATGGAATTGGACCAACACTTCATGAAGAACCTTTTGTACCACATTTTGGTATGGCAGGAAAAGGACTTAGACTTCGTGAAGGTATGGTTATCACGATTGAACCAATGATAAATATTGGAACATGGCATTCACAAATGGATGGGAATGGATGGACAGCTCGTACGAGAGATGGTAAAAATTCAGCACAATATGAGCATACATTGGCAATAACAAGTGATGGTCCAAAAATATTAACAATGCAGTAAAATATTAACATTGATAAAAAATGATCAGTGAATTAAGATAAGAATCGTTACAGCAAACTGAATGAACGAAAAACAAAAAATTAAAATTTGATTAACAATTATTGACATAATAGACGAGTTGGCATAATATTATATTACAAACAATCGAATACTCCAAAGGGGAGTAGCGTCAGGAGAAATCCTGAAACAAAGTCGTCAATTCATGAGAATTTATTCTCATCGGCTTTGTTGGCATACAACTAGCGTATGCTCAGCAAGACCTTTGCCGTAGTTCTACAACTATAGGTAAAGGTCTTTTTATTTTTGTAGACATGGATACAGGTTGTTTAATAAAATAGTAGATTATGAGGAGGAAGAGATATGGAAATATTTGGACTGAGTTTAGGCGTACTAGTAAACGTAATCTTTATCGACCTGTTATTAAGTGGAGACAATGCTATCTTAATTGCTTTAGCTGCTAAAAATTTACCTGAAGAGCAAAAGAAAAAAGCGGTACTTTTAGGTACAGCAGGTGCAATTGGACTTAGAGTAATATTTGCTGCAATAGTAGTATATTTACTAGAAATCCCATTAATTTATGCAATCGGTGGTTTAATGCTATTATGGATCGCATTTAAATTATTAGTGGATGATGCAGGACATGGTGATGTGAAAAGTGGTGCAACACTTTGGGGTGCTATCAAAACAATTATTATTGCAGATGCTTTAATGAGTTTAGATAATGTATTGGCACTTGCTGGTGTAGCACATGGAGATTTAACTGCTATCGTAATCGGTATTCTTATATCAATCCCATTAATTGTATGGGGAAGTTCTTTCTTAATGAAAGTAATGAACAAATATCCAATTATTACGACTATCGGTTCTGCAATTTTAGCTTGGACTGCCGCTGGAATGATTACACACGATCATATGATTAAAGATGTATTTGAAAATGAAATGATTGCTACAACTTTTAAAGTTGTATTAACTGCAGTAGTAGTGATTGCTGGTACTTTAGTTGCAAAGAAAAAAGCTCAAAAACACAACGAGAGTTCATCTCAAAATCAAACAGCTTAATAAAACGAAATCAAGCCCAACTTATTATAGGTTGGGCTTTTTTCTACTTAATTATTTATGAAATTTTTTAAAATTAAAGGGAAAAATCGTATCAATATACACAAAATGGAAAATATAATGGTTGAAAAGAATTAGGACAATAAGTATACTTTAGTTGTCAGACATCTGACTCTACACTTTAGTTTCAGTTTGTAGCGATCGTTAGGAGGAAAACAGATGAGTAAAGAATTTAAGCGCGTGTTCCTCGTTGTTATGGATTCTGTAGGTATAGGAGAGGCTCCTGATGCAGAAAAATTTAATGATGTTGGTTCAGATACACTTGGACATATTGCAGAAAAAATGAATGGATTACATATGCCAAATATGGCAAGTCTAGGATTAAGTAATATTCGCGAATTACAAGGAATTAAAAAGGCTGAGAAACCACTTGCATTTTATTCGAAAATGGAAGAGTCATCAGTTGGAAAAGATACGATGACAGGACATTGGGAAATGATGGGGCTTCATATTGACAAGCCGTTTAAAGTATTTGCTGATGGATTTCCTGCTGAGTTAATCAGTGAGCTTGAAAGCCAATTTGGACGTAAAATCATCGGTAATAAACCAGCTTCTGGAACGGAAATTTTAGTAGAGCTTGGCGAGCAGCATATGAAAACAGGAGATTTAATTGTATACACTTCTGCTGATTCTGTTTTACAAATTGCAGCACATGAAGATGTTATACCTTTAGAAGACCTATATAAATATTGCGAGATTGCTCGTAAGTTAACTTTAGATGATCCATATATGATTGGTCGAATTATTGCTAGACCATTTGTAGGAGAACCAGGTGATTTTAAACGTACACCAAACCGTCATGATTATGCACTTAAGCCTTTCGGACGTACTGTAATGAACGAATTACAAGATGCGAATTATGATGTGATTTCAATCGGTAAAATCTCAGATATTTTTGATGGTGAAGGTATTACAAAAGCATTACGTACAGTTTCAAATATGGACGGAATGGATAAATTAGTAGATACATTAAATATGGACTTTACTGGTCTTAGCTTCTTAAATCTAGTTGATTTTGACGCAGTATATGGCCATCGTCGTGACCCATTAGGATATGGTAAAGCACTTGAAGAGTTCGATGCAAGATTACCCGAAGTATTTGAGCTGCTTAAAGAAGATGATTTATTAATCATTACTGCAGACCATGGCAATGATCCAACTTTTGCTGGTACTGATCACACTAGAGAATATGTACCTTTAATTGTTTATAGTAAAAAGTTTACTGAAGGTAAAGAGTTACCTATTCCAAAAACTTTTGCAGATGTTGGAGCGACAATCGCTGAGAATTTTGATGTTAAATTGCCATCACATGGATCAAGTTTTTTAGGAAAATTGAGATAAGGTGGAGTTAAAATGAATAAAGAAATGATTGAAAAAGCAGGTTCATTTATTAAAGAAAAAATTAAACATAAACCAAAAATAGGTTTAATTCTTGGTTCAGGCTTAGGGATTTTAGTAGATGAAATCGAAAATCAAGTGAAAATTCCATATCATACGATTCCTGAATTTCCTACTTCTACTGTTGAAGGCCATGAAGGCCAACTAGTATTCGGTGATATTCATGGTGTAAGCGTTGTCGCTATGCAAGGTAGAATTCACTTTTACGAAGGTTATGACATGGAAAAAGTAACATTCCCTGTTCGAGTGATGAAGGAGTTAGGTGTTGACATTTTAGTTGTAACAAATGCAGCTGGTGGAGTGAATACTTCATTCGAACCAGGTGATCTAATGCTAATCACTGATCATATTAACTTTACAGGAACTAGTCCTTTAATTGGACCTAATAATCCAGAATTAGGCTTACGATTTGTAGATATGTCTCATCCTTACGATCGTGAACTTCGAGATGTTGCAAGAAATGCCGCAAAAGAAGTGAATGTAAACCTTCAAGAGGGCGTATATCTAGCAGTTACTGGTCCTTCATATGAAACACCAGCAGAAATCCGTATGTTTAGAACATTAGGAGCTGATGCTGTCGGTATGTCAACAGTTTCTGAGGTTATGGTTGCTCGTCACGCCGACTTAAGAGTATTAGGGATTTCATGTATCTCAAATATGGCTGCAGGTATCTTAGATCAACCTTTAAACCATGAAGAGGTAATTGAAACAACTCAAAGAGTAAGATCACAATTTTTATCATTAGTAAAAGAAATTGTTCGTAAATTAGGATAAAAACCTTAAATGAAAAGACTTCTGCACTGCTGTTGTAGAAGTCCCTTTTCGTTCTAGATTAGATAAATAGATACAAAATAGAAGAGACATAACAGATAGGAGAATTCCAAACATGAGAATGGTAGACTTAATTGAAAAAAAACGCGATGGAAAAACTTTAACAACTGAAGAAATCAATTTTATCATTAATGGATTTACAGATGGTAGCGTTCCTGATTATCAAATGAGTGCTTTTGCAATGGCAGTATTTTTAAAAGGCATGACTGAAGTAGAATATAGCGATTTAACTATGGCGATGGTTCATTCTGGTGATACAATCGATCTTTCAAACATTGAAGGAATTAAAGTTGATAAGCATTCTACTGGAGGGGTTGGCGATACAACTACATTAGTATTAGGACCATTAGTTGCTTCATTAGATGTACCAGTTGCAAAAATGAGCGGAAGAGGTTTAGGTCATACTGGTGGAACAATTGATAAATTAGAAGCTGTTGAAGGATTCCACGTTGAACTAACTGAAGAAGAGTTCATAAAACAAGTAAATGATATTAAAGTAGCTGTAATCGGTCAAACTGGTGATTTAACACCAGCAGATAAAAAGTTATATGCGCTACGTGATGTAACTGCGACAGTAAACTCAATCCCATTAATTTCTAGCTCAATTATGAGTAAGAAAATTGCTGCTGGAGCAGATGCGATTGTATTAGATGTTAAAACTGGCGCTGGCGCATTTATGAAAGACATTGAAGATGCTCGTGATCTAGCAAAAGCAATGGTTAAGATTGGTAACAATGTTGGAAGACAAACTGTAGCAATCATTTCAGATATGAGCCAACCACTAGGACTTGCGATTGGTAATGCTTTAGAAGTAAAAGAAGCAATTGACACATTAAAAGGTGAAGGTCCAAAAGATTTAGAAGAATTATGTTTAATCTTAGGTAGTCAAATGGTTGTTTTAGCGAAAAAAGCTGAAACACTTGATGAAGCAAGAGCTAAACTTGTTGAAAATATGAAAAATGGTAAAGCATTAGAAGTATTTAAAAAATTCTTAGTAGCTCAAGGTGGAGATGGATCTGTAGTTGATGATCCTTCAAGATTACCTCAAGCAAAATACGTTCAAGAAGTTGTTGCAAAAGAAGACGGTTATGTATCACGAATCGTTGCAGATGCAGTTGGAACAGCGGCTATGAAATTAGGAGCAGGTCGTGCGACAAAAGAATCTGTTATCGATTTAGCTGTTGGATTAATGTTAAACAAAAAAGTTGGAGATGCAGTGAAGAAAGGTGAATCATTAGTAACTGTTTACTCAAACACAGAGGATATTAGTGAAGTAGAGAAAGACCTACTTGAAAATATCATTCTTTCTAAAGAAAAAGTAGAAGAGCCTACTTTAGTTTATGATTTAATTATGGAAGCTTAAGATTAAGTATAAAAGCTATTCTCATCAGTTGAGAATGGCTTTTTTTCTTTACATGTAAAAATATTAATTTGAAATGTAAGAAACTCTTATGGGAAGTTCACCATTTAAATAGTAAATTTTTGTTTTCATATTTGACGATCTCTAGTATAATGTTTAACGTGCCTTAGTGCATGGGTGGGCGAGGGAGACACTATAAGAGAGGAATTCACTTGAAAAATCTTTTAAACAAACAATTTAATCTTGAAGGAAGCGGTACAAATATTAAAACGGAGGTTATTGCAGGCGTTATTTCATTTTTAACACTTGTCTATATCCTTTCAGTAAACAGTACAATACTACATGATGCTGGTATACCGTTTCAAGGGGCAATGATTGCAACAATCCTATCAGCGTTCTTAGGAAGCGTGATGATCGGATTATGGAGCAACTCACCTTTAGTATTAGTACCAGGAATGGGTATTAATGCACTGTTCACTTACACAATGGTTGGAGAAATGGGCATGAGCTGGCAGGAAGCGCTTGCAGTCGTATTTATTAGCGGCGTAATATTGTCCATCTTATCGTTTACAAACCTAGTTAAGAAACTGACAACTGCTATTCCATTATCATTAAAAAGTGCAATAACAGTAGGAATCGGATTTTTCTTAACGTTCATTGGTCTTCAAGAAGGTGGAATTGTCGTAAAAAATGAAGATACTTTTGTATCAATTGCAAACTTCTCAAATCCAGATGTTTTAGCGACAGTCATTACACTTGGAATTGCGATTTACTTATTTATTAAAAATGTTCCAGCCAATTTTTTAATTACAGTTATTCTAGGAACGTTCATTTCGTTTTTACTACATGGTGGCATTGAAAAAGCACACGAAACAACTGCAATTACATTTGAATCTGCGAATCAAGTTGTCGGACAACTGACCTTTACGCATATTATGAGTTTTTCTTTTTGGATCGCAGTATTTTCGTTAACAATGGTCATTTTATTTGAATCAATTGGGATCATACATGGGCAATTAAGTATGATGAATCAAGAGAGTAAGCAGCAGAAGGTCGTACAAGGAACTGCCTTAGGGATCTTGTTGTCAGGTATTTTTGGAACAAGTCCTACTGTCGTTGCCGTAGAAGGTAGTGCAGGTATAAGTTCAGGAGGTCGAACAGGTCTTACTTCTGTTGTAACAGGTCTATTATTTTTAGGATGCTTACTGTTTATGCCACTGATTGCGTATATTCCAACATCTGCAATCGCACCGATTTTAATTATTATCGGTTCATTAATGGTTAAGCACATTACTGATATACAATTGGATGATCCTACTGAGGCAATACCAGCCTTTTTAATATTAGCATTCATTCCTTTAACATATAGTATTATTGATGGAATTGCTTTTGGTTTTATCGCTTATCCGCTAGTTAAGTTAGCGGCTGGTAAAAAAACCGAAATTACACCATATATGGTGGCAATATCTGCATTATTTTTTGTACGTTTTGCATTAAACTTTATTTCTTAAAATAAAAAGCGCTATTTCTCGATATAAGAGAAAATAGCGCTTTTTTACTTTATTCAAAAAATTTGTTAAGTCGTTTATAGAAATAGTAACCAGCAATTAATCCGATCAGTAAGCCAATCGTATAAACAACGACATTACTTCCGTTTGCAATAGTAGAAGTAAGAATTGCAATACAAGTTGCTGATAAATAAACAAATAGAATATTTACAAGATGGCCAAACTTTTTATAAACAAATAGTTTTCCATTATTAGCATTTGCATTTCGACTATAACAAAGCAAACCGATCACTAAAAACACGAAAATATAAATGAGAATGACAACTAGGTTATGGAAATCAAATGTTGGATACGTCACATTTTGTTGATCAAAATCTTTTGTAATACTTAAACTGCCAGATTGGAAAGAGATCGACCAATCGACTATTTTCTTTTCAATTTCTAATAAACCATTAAAATCCTTATTAAATAGTCCTTTTAAATTTGATAGCACACTAAAAAAGATTATAATGGGTGAAAAAATAGTAAAAATAGTAAACAGTGTTTGTGAAAAATAATGACCAGTCAGTGTACCGATTGCTAAGCCAATTGTTAAAAAGGCAATCGAAAATAGAAAAAGTGTAACAAAGATCGGTAAAAATCCACTAGTATCAATATATTGATGTAGAATAGTAGAGTAATGGATTATGAGTGTTAATATGCTTAATAATACAGTTGCCATAAAAATGTGAACGACACCAAAAATCCATTTTGATAAAAATAATTGTCTTGGTGTATAAGGTAGAGAGAATTGAAAGTCAATACCACCAGTATTACGTTCAATTCCAATTAATAATATACTCAAAATTAAAACAAGAATTGGAGATATAAATGCTAACGTACTAAATTCACCAATATAAATAAAAGGGTATTCAGTGTAAGAAGCTTCTAATGCTCTATTCATTTCAAATATGTTGTTATAATAACTAAACGGTAAAATGACTACATAAACCAAATATAATAAGATAAGTGCAAGTCTTGATTGTTTAGAATGCTTTAGCCACAATGCTTTACTAAACATATAATTCTCCTCCGTCTTTTAAGAAAAATAAATCCTCTAATGTTAAAGGAAGTTCCTCAAGTAAAAGTGGATTCCTTTTTCCTAATGTCTGCATAAATTCTTCTTTTTGTCCGCTTACAATTAAAATGGCAACCTTACCTGTTTTAGAAAAGACGGATACATGCTCAAGTTCTTCTATTTCAGAAGGTAATCCATTTTCAAACGCTACTTGTAATTTAAAATGTTTATTTGTACTTTCTTCCATTGTTGCAACATTATCAATTGTTCCTTCTTTTAAGAATAAATATTGATCAATAATTTTTTCCAACTCAACTAGATGATGTGATGATATTAATACACCAACGGATTTTGTACTTGCATATTCAATGATCAATTGTAAAACTGTACGTTTCACAACTGGATCTAAACCATTCGTTGGTTCATCTAAAATCACGTAATTTGCTCCCGTTGAAAATGTTAACAGTAAATATAATAGTGTCTTCATACCTTTTGAATATTTACGTAAAGACCCATGCGGCAATTTATATTTATTAAGTGCATCTAGAAACTTTTCTTTATCAAAATTAGGATAAGCATTTTCATAGATTGTAATGAGTTCCTTCACAGTAAATTGTTTAATGAAGTTTGTTGTATCACTCATATAGGCGATTTGATTTCGCGTATTTGGTTCAATCGTAATATCTTTGTTGTCGATTAAAATAGCGCCTTCATCAGGCGACAGAATCCCTACAATTGTACGAAGTAAAGTCGTTTTACCAGCGCCATTTCGCCCAATTAATCCTGTAATTGTTCCTTGCTCTATATCAAATGATATATTTTTTAATATTTCTGTTTCATCAAGTTTTTTACTTAGTTGATGAATTTTTAACACATTACTCAACTCCCTTTTTTGAATAAACTTCTTTTACCCAATTTATAATCAATTCTTCATCAATACCTTCCATTAGACTTTCAATTAAAAGGTTTGAAAATTTATTTTGATATTTAAGAATGGTTTGTTCTGAAACGGATTCCTTTGTTAAACCAATTACAAACGTTCCTTTACCTCGGACAGTTTCAATTATTCCACTTCGCTCTAACTCTTGATATGCTCTACTAACTGTATTCGGATTAATTAGTAATGTTGTTGCTAACTCTCTGACAGAAGGAAGCTTATCTCCATTTAGTAAAACATTTCTTAAAATTTGTTCTTTCACTTGTAGAACAATTTGTTCCCACAATGGTAAATGACTTCTTGCGTCTAAGACAATAATCAAATAATCACCACCTTAAAAAATTAGGTGTATTAATTGTACTGAGTGTATGAGTATGATTAATACACTTTATTTATATCATATGCAATGAATGTAGTAAATAGTTCCATACAATCTAATATTTTCTTCTCACTTTGATTAAACTACTTATATTTGGAAAAAATATGTATGAATAGAATGGAGGGTTATTAATGAAAAAGGTAGTTTTTACACTAATTAGTAGTGCATTGATCTTCTCATTATCACTGCCTACAGTAAATGCAAGAGAGACAAGAACCGTAGACGTTGAATTAGCTAAAAATGCATTATCTTCCGTTATTATTGAGCAAGATACAGGTGAAGTTTTATATGAAAAAGATGCGAGAAAGAAACTTCCACCAGCAAGTATGACGAAGATTATGACAATGCTAATTATTATGGAAGAAATCGATAAAGGAAATTTAAAGCTAGATGATAAAGTAATGACAAGTGAATATGCTGCATCAATGGGTGGTTCACAAATCTTTTTAGAACCTGGCGAAGAAATGACAGTTAATGAAATGTTAAAAGGGATTGCGATTGCTTCAGGGAACGATGCTTCAGTTGCCATGGCAGAAAAAATTGCAGGTACTGAAGAGGCATTTGTAAATTTAATGAATAATAAAGCAAAGTCTCTTGGTTTAAAAGATACACATTTTAAAAATCCAACAGGATTACCTGCTGCTGATCATTATTCATCTGCGTATGATATGGCAATTATGGGTAGAGAGCTATTGAAGCATCCGCTTATTACAAAGTATACAGGTACGTATGAGGATTATTTACGTCAAAATACAGAAAAACAATTTTGGTTAGTCAATACAAATAAATTAGTTCGCTTTTATCCTGGAGCTGATGGTTTAAAAACTGGTTTTACTGCAGAAGCAAGATATTGCTTAACAGCGACTGCAAAGAAAAATAACATGAGAGTTGTTAGTGTGATTATGGGTGCACCTACTTCGAAGGAAAGAAATGCACAAATGTCTAAACTTCTTGATTACGCATTTAATCAATATCAAGTAAAACAACTTATTAAACAAGGCGACAATGTTGATAAACTGTCAATCAGTAAAGGGAAAACAAAAAATGTAAATGTAGTAACAAAATCACCAGTATCAATCGTGCTGAAAAAAGGTGAAGCTTTAAATAAAGTGACAAAAAACATTAAGTTGAAAAAAGACTTACAAGCGCCAATTAAAAAAGGTCAAGTTGTAGGGGAATTAGAACTGAAACAAGGTAATCGAGTTTTATCAACTACCGATTTAGTTGCAAAGAACAACATTCCAAAAGCTAAATGGTATGACTTATTTAAACGAACAATCGGTGGATTTAATTAATCTCATTCAATTTAAGAACGTAGACTTTTGACGTATTTACACTAGTTTTGTCATCATGAAGGAATTTCAAGTTAAGACAACGAAACTTTCATTTAACCGTCATAATAAGGAGGTTATTGAAGTGAGTCTTAATATCGAGCTAGAAGTAAAAAATGCGATCCTTTGTGTAAGACTTGCAGGTGAGCTTGATCATCACACTGCCGAAGATTTACGTTTACAGGTGAATGAAGTATTAGAAACACAGCCAATACAACATATTTTATTAAATCTTGAACACTTATCTTTTATGGATAGTTCTGGATTAGGTGTCATTTTAGGAAGATATAAGGTCATTCGAAACAAAGGTGGAGAAATGGTCGTATGTTCAATTTCACCATCAATCAAACGATTATTTGATATGTCTGGTTTGTTTAAAATTGTACATTTAGCAGAAGACGAGTCTAATGGACTGACTGTTTTGGGGGTGGCGTAATGCGTAATGAAATGAACCTTCAATTTTCGGCATTGAGTCAAAATGAATCATTTGCTAGGGTAACTGTGGCAGCATTTATTACCCAGTTAGATCCAACATTAGATGAATTGACAGAGATTAAAACTGTCGTTTCTGAAGCTGTAACAAATTCGATCATACATGGATATGAAAACAATCCAGAAGGTATTGTATATATTTCAGTTGTCCTAGAAGATCAGTCTGTTACATTAACAATTAGAGATGAAGGTATTGGTATTGCTGACCTAGATGAAGCGATGCAACCATTATTTACATCTAAACCAGATTTAGAAAGATCGGGAATGGGCTTTACAATTATGGAAAACTTTATGGATCACTGTGAAGTTGTTTCTACTGAAAACGTTGGTACGACAATTACTGTAAAAAAGTACTTATCAAATAGCAATGCTCTATGTAATTAAGGAGAATCGCCTATGGACGTAGAAGTCAAGCAAGATCAACCCCGTACGCAGTTAAAGGATAGCGAATTAAAAGAGTTAATTAAGCGTAGTCAGGCTGGAGATCAAATGGCTAGAGACAGCATCGTCGGGCACAACATGAGACTTGTTTGGTCAGTTGTTCAGCGCTTTATTAACCGTGGTTATGAACCAGATGATTTATTTCAAATTGGTTGTATTGGATTATTAAAATCAGTTGATAAATTTGATTTATCATATGATGTTCGATTTTCAACCTATGCTGTTCCTATGATTATCGGTGAAATCCAACGATTTATCCGAGATGATGGCACAGTAAAAGTAAGTAGGTCATTAAAAGAAACAAATAATAAAATTCGTAAAGCAAAAGAAGAATTGAGTAAGTCACTTGGTAGAATGCCGACAATTAATGAGATCGCTACATATATGGAAATTACACCTGAGGATGTAGTACTTGCCCAGGAAGCAAGTCGAGCACCTTCATCGATTCACGAAACGGTGTATGAAAATGATGGCGATCCAATAACATTGTTAGATCAAATTGCCGATAACCATGAAACAAATTGGTTTGAGAAATTTGCATTAAAGGAAGCAATTAAACAACTTGATGATCGAGAAAGATTAATTGTTTACTTAAGATACTATAAAGAC
>Ga0209676_1000400_pt1 | contig 79157 bp, 77 predicted proteins | sample AraplaCvi_mLB_r2_FD_184282 | JGI IMG/M metagenome (GOLD analysis project Ga0209676, IMG submission 184282) | Arabidopsis root microbial communities from North Carolina, USA - plate scrape MF_Cvi_mLB_r2 (SPAdes) (version 2) | ecosystem: Host-associated > Plants > Roots > Endosphere | place: USA...
AACTAGAAGTTTGCAGCTGGATTTACGAGGAAAGCTACCCCCTCGGCATGCGCCAGGCGATTTCGCGACCCCCGTCGAAGCCAGTGCACCCCCGGGGACAGCTCTCGCTGACCCGACCAGTATAGGGACGAAGGCGGCCACCACAAGGCCCGAAGCGTGTGGGGTTTGCGTGCGTTCAAGCGCTGCGCCCCCGCTTCGCACCCGCCGCCGGGCGGCTTCTTTCGGACTCGTCTGATGGGTCCGCAAACGCGGGTTGCGGATGCTGGGGACCATTTCGCCGCCTCTACGCCCATGCGCCAGGCCTGTCGCCTCACCGGAACCGAGCTGACCCAGACCGAACGTTTCGCGCTGCTCGCGCTGCGCAATCGCACGCAACTGTTCCAGTGGGAGCGCGTGCTGATGGAATCGCCGGCGATGCAGTGCCTGGCCGCCCGGGGCATGGCAGTGTTCGAAGGCGGGCGCTGGGAGCCGACGCAGAAAGGCGTCGAGCTGATCGCGCGCCTGACCGGGCACGACCTCAGTTCCATCGGGCTACCTGACGCCGCCGCGAAGCAGGACGCCGTGCAAGGCTGATCGTCCTCTCGCCTACGACCGGCTTTCGCGCCGCCCGCGACGCAGCAGTCGCAGCGCGGCCTGTTCCCACTGGCGTTCGCCGCGCGCGTTTGCCACCGCACGCTGCAGGCGGCCGTCTTCCCAGCATTCGAACACCGTCGGGTCGATGTACGACTTGCGACACACCGCCGGCGTGTTGCCCAACAGGTGCGCGACTTGCCCGATGACCTCGTTGCGCACGCCCGGCACGGCGGTGAGCTTGACCTCGCCGTCCTCGCGCAGCGGTACCTCGCGCTGCGCCAGCAGGCGGATGGCGACCAGCGTGCCACCCCAGGTGCGGAAATCCTTCGCGGTGAACTCCGCGCCCATCGCCTCGCGCAGGTAGTCGTTGACCATGCCCGAATCGACCGGTTGCTGTCCGCCCGCCTCGTCGAGGTACTGGAACAGCATCTGTCCCGGCAATTGCTGGCAGCGGCGCATGAGCCTGGTCAGGCGCGCATCGTCGAGGACGACGTCATGTTCGAGGCCGCTCTTGCCGCGGAAATGCAGATGCGCCCGGCCGCCGCGCAGGAATTCGACATGGCGGTTGCGCAGCGTGGTGAGTCCGTAGGAGCGGTTGCCGCGGGCGTACTCGGTATTGCCGATGCGCAGCAGCGTATCGGCCAGCACCGACACGACGATCGCCAGCACTTTTTCGCGTCCCAGCCCTTCGCGCGCCAGGTCGCGCCGCAACGCGCGGCGCAGGCGCGGCAACGCGGCAGCGAAGGCGACGATGCGGTCGAACTTGCGCGCGTCGCGAACTTCCTTCCAGCGCGGGTGGTAGCGATATTGCTTGCGGCCTCGCGCATCGCGACCGCAAGCCTGCAGGTGCCCGTTCGCGCGCCGGCAGATCCACACGTCGCGATATGCCGGCGGGATCGCCAGCGAACGGATGCGCGCCAGCGTGTCCTTGTCGCGCACCGTGCGGCCGTCCGGATCGACGTAACGAAACCCCTTGCCCGACCGCATGCGGCGCAGCCCCGGTTGCTCGTCGCTGACGTAGACCAGCCCGCCATCGCTGGCCGCGGTGGCGGATTCCTCCTTAGGGGCGCCATTGCCGTTGCGGCGCGGCCCAGTCGCGTGCGTGCTTGCCATGCGGGCAGCATCGGAACTGGCGCATCAAGATTTCGCGATGGCCGGGCTCACGCGGGATCGGCGATCATCGCCACATGGCCTTCCTTCGCACCCGCGAGCCCGAACGCACCCGCGGCTTCAGCGAAGGCGCCTGTCACCTGTATGTGTTGCCGTGTACCTACGAGGACCTGCTCAAGCTCGGTTTTTCGCGGCAGCCGCTGGAGCGCATGCAGGCGCTCCACCCGCGCTTCTTCGAATTCTTCGACCTCGACCGCGCGTTGCTGGTGGACACCGAAACCGTGCGCGATGCGCGCCGGCTGGAACTTCAACTGCGCCGCGCACTGTCCGAACACAGCGCCCCGGCGCCGCTGACCGTGCGGCCGCAGGCGGCCGGCCATACCGAGTGGTACCGCGGTGCGTATGCGCTGCTGGAGCAGGCCGTCCAAACGCTTCGCGAAGGCGGCCACACCGTGCACGCGCCGCTGCGCCCGTGGCTTGAAGCGCAGATGCAATCGCGCGCGTCGTCGCTGTTTGCGTGGGGTTCGACCGTTCTGGAACGCGTGGAAGGCGAGCCCGACCACCTGGACCGGTTGCCGATGTTGCATGCGCTGCGCCAGCAGGTCGTGGATGTGATCGATGCACATCGCGCACTCGGCGTCGATGTCGCACAACACCTGCCCGCCGCGCTGGCCCGGTGGTACGCCGGGCGCGGCCAGTGAACCAGGCGCGCTATTTCCGCCCGCCGGCAACGGTTCTTCTTCCCGGTCGTACGCCGGCGGGTAGTAGAAGTTCACTGTCTTCAGGCGCGTGCGGCCGATGTTGCGGATCTCGTGCCGTTCGCCGCGTTCGACGACCAGCAGGCTGCCGGCCTTGAGAGGCTGGCGACGTCCTTCGACGATCGCCAGCCCCGTTCCCGATACCACGTACAGCCACTGGTCCGCGCCGCGGTGCCGGTTGTCCGGGCCGCCTTCGCTGTCGCCCGGTGCGATGACCATTTCGGCCGCCTGCACACGGCGCACGTCGAAGGCGACGCGGAATCCCGGCCCGAAGCGGAACCGTTTGTGCTTCATGCGCCGCTAGCGGGCGCGGCCACGCGTGAACAGGTTCACGATCGCCAGCAGGATCACCGCGCCCAGCAGTGACAGCAACAAGCCGGCGATGCTGAAGTTGCCGTCGTTGATGTCGCCGCCGCCGATGCCCAGCATGCCGCCGAGCCAGCCGCCGAGGAACGCGCCGACGATGCCCACGACGATGTTGAGGATGATGCCCTGCTGCGCATCGCGACGCATGATGAGGCTGGCGAGCCAGCCGACGATGCCACCCACGATCAGCCAGATGATGATGCCCATTGCTGCAGTCCTCCGCCCTTCCTAAGGTGCGCCGGATGGTATGAACGGGCTTGTGAGCGGCGCGTGTGTGATGCCCAACGCCGCCATGACGGCCCCTACACATCGTCGACACCACCGTGCCGGAATGGACTGGACGCTCCAACTGATCGTGCTGCGCGACGCGGCGCTGGCCATGCTGCTGGGCGGCGTGATCGGCTTCGAGCGCGAGCTGAAGAACCGGCCCGCCGGCTTCCGCACGCACATGCTGGTGGGCGGCGCCGCGGCGCTGCTGGTCGGCCTGGGCCAGCTGGTCATCACCGATCACCGCCTCGACAGCGAGCTGCGCCTCACCATCGACCCGCTGCGACTCGTCGAAGCGGTCATCGCCGGCGTGTCCTTCATCGGGGCGGGCACGATCTTCGCGCGTCGGGGAACGCAGGTCGTCACCGGCATCACCACGGCCGCCTCGATCCTGATGGTCGCGGTGATCGGCGTGATGTGCGGCTTCCGCTACCACCTGCTCGCGGCGCTTTCGACGGCGCTGACGCTGGTGGTCCTCACGGCGATCGCCTGGATCGAGCGGCGCATTCCCGGCGACACACGGACGGACAAGGCGGACTGATGCGGTCTGGCCCGGTGTATCGCGTGAAGCATCGCGCTCGATGGCCTCACGGTTTCTTAGCGGCATCGACCTATGCTGGAGCCCGGTCGCGTCGCAGCGCGCAGAGCAATCGCGGCGCCGGCATGCGAACGTCACGGTCGAACACGCCATGGATTCCCCACGCCCGCCGCAGCCCGATCGAATGCGCGACACCCTGCCCGCGCCGCCCTCGCTTTCGCCTTTGCCGCGCACGGCGCGCGCCGACGCAATGAGCGCGGCGTCCACGGGCCTGGCGCGCACGGGCCGCATCCTGCGCTTCCTGATGCGCTACCGCGGCACCGGCGTGTTCACCGGACTGGACCTGCGTTCGTCGGTGCCCATCACCGGCGAGGTCGATGTCGCCGACCCGCGACCGGAGCAGTTCGTGAAGGACCTGGAAGCACTGGGCCCGACCTTCATCAAGCTGGGCCAGGCGCTGTCCACGCGCACGGACCTGGTGCCCCCGCCCTACCTGGCCGCGCTCACGCGCATGCAGAGCCAGGTGACGCCGGTCGAATTCGACTCCATCCGCACGCAGGTCGAATGCGCGTTGGAGCGGCCGATCGCCGACGTGTTCGCATGGTTCGACCCGGTGCCGCTGGGATCGGCGTCGCTCGCGCAGGTGCATCGTGCGCGCCTGCTCGACGGCCGCCCCGTCGCGGTGAAGGTGCAGCGGCCCGGCGTCGCCGAGGAAGTGAAGCAGGACCTGGCGGTACTGGACTCGATCGCCACCGGCGTCGATCACACCACCGGGCTCGGCCAGCGCGTGCGCTTCTCCGACTGGGTGCACGAATTCCGCAAGGCGCTGGTGGGCGAGCTCGACTACACGCTCGAAGCGGCGAACCTGGAGCGATTCTCCGAACACCTTGCCGCGTACCCCGACCTGTTGATCCCGCGCCCGGTGTGGCCGCTGACGCGTACGCGGGTTCTGGTGATGGACCTGGTCAACGGCGATCCGCTCGACACGAACGTGCAGTCGCGCGTGCGTACGCAGGCGCTGGAAGGCTTGTGCGAATCGCTGATGCGCGGGTATCTCGACCAGATGTTCGTGCACGGCGAGATCCATGCCGACCCGCACCCGGGCAACCTGCTGCTCACCGACGACGGGCGCTTGGCGGTCATCGACCTCGGCATGGTCGTGCACGTGCCGCCCCGCCAGCGCACGCGGCTGTTGAAGCTGATGTTCTCCGCGGTGGAAGGTCGCGGAGACGACGCGGCCGACGAAGTGATCGCGCTGGGCACGCGCCTGGAAACCTTCGACGAGGAGCGCTACCTGCGCGAGTCCGGACAGCTCATCGCGCGCTACGCGGCGCATGCGGGGCTGAAGGACCACTCCGAAGGCCGCCTGATGCTCGACCTCACCCGCATCGGCGCGATGTGCGGGCTGCGGACGCCGCCGGAGCTGAGCCTGCTCGGCCGCACGCTGCTGCATCTGGAAGGCGTATGCCGCCTGCTGGCGCCGCAGTTGAACGTGCAGAAAATCATCGAGAGCCACATGCCGTCGATGATCACCGCGCAGATCAGGCGCTCGCTCTCCATGCCGGCCATGGCGGTGGAAGCCGTCGAACTGCAGGCACTGGTGCAGGACGCGCCGCGCAAGCTGTCCTCGGTGCTGTCGCTGCTGGCGGAAAATCGCCTGCAGGTGCGCATCACCGGGCTGCAGGAATCGCGGCTGATGGAGAACCTGCAGAAGATCGCCAACCGCATCGCCGCCGGCGTGGTGGTGGCGGCGCTGATCCTCGCTTCGGCGATGCTGCTGCGCGGCAGCGGCAATGGCGCGCCCAATCGCTACGAGTGGCTGGCGCTGGTGCTGTTCCTGGTCGCCACCGCATTGGGCCTGGCGCTGGTGTTCAGCGCACTGCTGCGCGACCGCAAGGCCAGGCCGCGCGAGGAACGCGGGCCGCGCACCTGAGCGCGACCCGCCCGTGCATCACACCTGGTTGATGCGCACGTGGTTTCCGGCCGGGTCGCGGAATGCGCAGTCGCGCACGCCGTAGGGCTGGTCGGTGGGTTCCTGGATCACCTCCGCGCCGCTGGCCTGCACCTTCTCGAAGGTGCGGTCCAGATCGTGGCTGGCCAGGATGATCATGGCGTAGGTGCCCTTGGCCATCATCTCCACGAGCGTGCGGCGCTCCTCGTCGGTGATGCCCGGCGTGATCGCCGGCGGCGTCAGCACGATGTTGGTCTCCGGCTGGCCCGGCGGGCCGACGGTGATCCAGCGCAGGCCGCCGTAATCGACGTCCTTGCGCACCTCGAAGCCGAGCGTGTCGCGGTAGAAGCCCAGCGCGGCGTCCGGGTCGTTGTGCGGCAGGAAGGTGGAATGGATGGTGAGGTCCATGAGGTTCGGTGCTCCTGTGTGGGTGAAGGTCGACCGGTTCAGTCTGCGGCAGGCGCATCGGCCGGCGCTTCTTCATTCCTGATCGTTTGCACACGGATCGGCCGCGTGACTTGCTTGGCGACGCAGGGCGGCATGCCTTCGGCGGCGGCGCCGTGCTCGCGCCGGTACGCGCCGGGCGGCATGCCGACCAGTTCCGTGAAACGGGTGGTGAAGGTGCCCAGCGACGCGCAGCCCACGTCGAAACACACCTGGGTGACGCTCATGTCGCCGCGACGCAACAGCGCCATCGCGCGCTCGATGCGCCGCGTCATCAGGTAGCTGTAGGGCGATTCGCCATAGGCCAGCTTGAACTGGCGGCTCAGGTGGCCCGCCGACATGTGCACGCCCTGCGCCAACGCTTCGACATCCAGCGGCTTGGCGTACTCGCGGTCGATCCGGTCGCGCACGCGGCGCAGGCGCGCCAGGTCGCGAAGGTGGACGGCGTCGGCATCGGAGGGAAGGTTCACGGACGCGATGCTGTCACGCGGCCACACGCGGACTCAAGGGCGGCCGTCCATCGGACCGCGCGGTGCGGGCGCGCGCATTCACATCGTATGCGCGGCAGCTTCACGCGAGCGCAATTGCGCCGATGCGAAGGTCGGAGTTTAGACCCGACAGGAGCCCATCGATGAAAGTCGCCCAGATCATGAACACCGACGTCTTCCTCACCGCGCCCAACCGCAGCATCCGCGAGGCCGCCGAGACGATGCAGCGCATGGACGTCGGCAGCCTGCCCGTGGGCGATGGCGACCGCCTGATCGGCATGGTCACCGACCGGGACATCGTCATCCGGGCGATCGCCAAGGGCATGAACGCGGACACGCCCGTGCGCGAGGTGATGACGCAGGAAATCCGCTACTGCTTCGACGACCAGGAAGTCGACGACGTCGCACGCAACATGGCCGACCTGCAGGTGCGCCGCCTGCCGGTGATCAACCGCGACAAGCGGCTGGTGGGTTTCGTATCGCTGGCCGATTTCGCCCATGGCGCCGACAACGGCGCGACCGAGGAACTGGTCCGGGGCGTGGCGACGCCACACTGACCCTGGTTCGGCTGAGAGCCCCCTGACCCCACGCCGCACCTCCGTGTGCGGCGTCCTTCATCCCCTTACCTGATCGTCGCGAACCCGAAGCGCGGCTCGGGTTCGTACGAGCGCGGCGCGTGGCGCTCGGACAGGCGCGTCCACGCAGCCATGGCCACCGGCAACGCCTCGTTCCAGTCCAGCCGCGAATTCCCGCGTACCCGCACGTAGGACAGCTGCAGGTTGTCGGCCATGTCGTCGAAATCCTGGCCGTGTCCGCGCAGGTATGCATCCAGGCCGAGCTTCAGCGCCGGCAGGTAGTCCTCGCTGCGGAACTTCGGCACGTAGTTGCGGTAGTGCCGCATCCAGTGCTGCACCTCTTCTTCGATGTCCACCGCTTCCACGACCGTCGAATGTTCCCCGTAATACAACCTCGCGTTCATCTTCTCTCCCTCCGTCTTGTCTGCGTCTTCGCCGCGGCGCACAAGCGGTCTCACCGGTGCGGACAAGACAACAGCAGCACATTGCGTGCCATGTCCGGCGCGCCGCTCTGCGCCGCGAAGGACGCGTGAAAAATCTTCCCGCGCTAGGCTCTGGCGATGCGCATGCGCCGTCGTATGCGCGCATGCGGCGTGAAGATTCCCCACCGCAAACGGAAGATGTTTCCCTCTTCGTTGAATGTTCTTCAAGGCCTCTTAACCTCGCAACGCATAGGCTGACGACCTCAAGAGGGAGAATCCAGTGCCCGCATCCTTGTTGATCGTCGACGACGATCGCGACTTCACCGCGTCCGCAGCCGACTTCGCGCGCCTGCGCGGATTCCAGCCCTACGTGGCGCATTCCCTCGAACAGTCGCGGCAATTCAGCCACCTGCCGCCGCTGGACCTGTTGCTGCTGGACCTGGAACTGCCCGACGGCAACGGCATGGATCTGCTGGACGATCCGGCGCTTCCCGAACACGACCACGCGGTGATCGTCACCGGCCAGCCATCGGTGGAATCGGCGATACAGGCCGTTTCCCGCCCGATCTACGACTACCTCCTGAAACCGCTGTGCCCCGAACAGTTCGACGCATTGCTCACGCAGGCTGCGGCGGCGTACGCGCGTGCGCACAACATGCCGATGCGTTTCGGGATGGTGGGCGGCTGCGAGTCGATGCGCCAGGTGATGGAGGACATCGAGCGCGTGGCGCCGTCCGAAGCGTCGGTACTCATCACCGGCGAAAGCGGCACGGGCAAGGAACTCGTCGCGCGCGCGGTGCACCAGCGCAGCGGGCGCGCGGGTGCTTTCGTCGCGGTGAACGCGGGCGCCATTGCGCCGGAACTGCTTGCCAGCCATCTGTTCGGCCACGAGCGCGGCAGCTTCACCGGAGCCAATGCACGCCATGCCGGCTACTTCGAGCAGGCGAACGGCGGCACGCTGTTCCTCGATGAGATCACCGAGATGCCGCTGGCCCTGCAGGTCTACCTGCTGCGCGTGCTGGAGAGCGGGACCGTCACGCGGCTGGGCGGCACGGAGAACATCCCGGTCGATGTGCGCATCGTCGCGGCGTCCAATCGCGATCCGCACGCCGCGCTCGACGCCGGCACGCTGCGCGAAGACCTGTATTACCGACTGGCCGACTTCACCATCCCGATGCCCGGCCTGCGCGAGCGCGGCGAGGACGTGCAGCTGCTCGCACAGCATTTCCTCGACATCCTCAACGTCCGCTACGCCGCGAACAAGCGCTTTGCCGATGGCACCGATCGCACGCTGCGCCGCCATGCCTGGCCGGGCAACGTGCGCGAACTTCGCAGCGCGGTGCAGCGCGCATTCCTGGGCAGCGACGACGGCGTCGTGCGCATCCGCCCGAACTCACGACGCACGCGTGCCGGCGATGCGGATCCCGGTTCGGTGGTCTTCTCGGTGGGCATGACCTATGCGGAGATCGAGCACGAGATGCTCAGTCGCACACTGGCCTACTTCGACAACGATCGCACGCGCACCGCGCGCGCACTGGGCGTGAGCGTGCGCACCATCCACAACCAGCTGGCACGCCTTCGCGCGAGGGACGCCGAAGCATGACCACGGTGCTGGATGACGAAGCCGAGCGTCGCTGGCGGCATGGACTTCGCAACGAACTCAACGTCATCACCATGGCCGTGTCCACGGCGCTGGCGATGATCGACCACGGACTGGAACCCGAGCGCGTGCGCGAGCATCTCAAGCGCGCGGAAGCCGGCTGCAGGCGATGCCGCGACATGGTGATGGATCCGCGCGACCTGGCGGAGGAGTGACGCCAGAAGGCCCGCTTTCGCGGGCCTTCCAGCGCTACCGGCCTGCGACATCCTAGTGCTGCGAGGTGCCCTGGTCGTTGCCCGTGCCGCGCGTGGACGACGAACCCGACGCGGTAGTTCCGCCGGTCTGGCGCGCCGTTGAAGCGCGCCCCTGCGCCGTCGTCGACTCGCCGGCACGCTGCTCGCCGGCCGAACGCTGCGACTGCACCTGGATGCGGTTGTCGACCTGCTTCACGCCGCTGCTCGCATCGGCCAGGTCTTCGGCGCGGTGCTTCATCCACCGCTCGGCGACGGTGCCTTCCAGCGTGATCACGCCGTTGACGCAACGCACGGTGAGGTCGGTGGCATCCAGATAATCGTCTTCGGTAAGACGCTCGTTGATGTCTTCCAGCAAGCGCTCGTCCGAACGCGTGTACGAACGGGGGCCCAAGCCGCGATAGTTGCGGCCGTATTCACTGCGTGACGTACCCGACGTCGAATGCTGCTGGCGCGAAGAACGCGTGCCTTCGGTGTCGCTGGCATAACCGCTGACGTAGCCACTGGCGCCGTACTCGCGGCCATAGGCCTGCTGGTCGGCATAACCGGAGGACAGGCCGTAGCCTTCGCCGTAGCCGCGTTCCCAGTTTCGATTGCCAGCCTGGCGTCCGGCTTCGCCACCTTCATAGCCACGATATTCGCGACCGCTGCCGTAGCCGTGCGAGCCGGAGCTGTGTTCGCCCTGTCCATGGGCCTGCGTGCCATAACCGCGCTGATTGCCGTAATCCTCCTGCTGCTGGCTTTCGTAACGGCGCTGGCTGCCGTAGTCGGTGCCGTAGGCGCGGCCTCGGTTGGATGCGCCGTAGCCCTGGCTGGCGTATTCGCGGTTGCTGCCGTAATCGCCATGGCCGCGGTCGCCGAACTGGCCGCGGTATGCGCGCTCGCGCCCGTAATCGCCGCCCTGGCGTTCGTATTCGTTGCTGCCCTGTGCACCGTACGTGCCCTGCTCGCCCCAGCGTTGCGATTCGCGCCGCCCCTGCGACCAGTCCTGTTCGTCGCGGCCCATGCCGCTGGCGTACTGTCGACCCATGCGTCCGCCGGCTTCGTAATCGCCTGCGTAGTGGCCCTGGGTACGGGCGGAAGCGTTGTCGTCCCAATCCTCGCCAGCGCCCCAACGGCGCGCGCCGTGTTCGGAGCCGGCCATGCCGGATTCGTGGCGCTGCTGGCGCAGACGCTCTTCGTACCGCCTGGAAGCATCACGTTCGTTCATCGTTTCTCTCCTTCCACTCAACCAAGCACGTCCCGTTTCCAGGGCGCGCGCGCCCAGCCGCATCGCGTCCTGCGCCACGGCCTTCAATTCACCGGTTCCCGATCGCTCGTCGGTCACTGGACTACCCTCCTGTGGATGTGGATTTTCCGCATCGCCCGTTCGGTGCGCGCGTCCAATCGCGTGCGCAATGTCGGATGCGTTCGCAGGCGGACTGTGCCGCGTCGCATGTAAAAACGATGCGGATATCGTTCAGCCCCGGCGTAACAAGTCCCGGATGCGGATGCGGATTCATGCATGGCGGCGTGCGATCGTTGCGGATACGCACAAGCGTCCCGCAAGAGGCATGCCAGCGCGCGAGGACGGCAGAAGCGAGCGCAAGCGCATCGCCGTGCGGAAAACTTTCCGCCGGCGAAATTGTTTCCGTCGTCGATTGCGTGGTGGTGTCGCGTCGCGCGAATGCACGGCATTGCATTCGTGTTCGGCGGAGTGACGAACGCGTGACACCGCGCACGATGCGCGCTGAACGCGCGTGATGCGCGCAGCGTTGTTACGGCTTCACGCTGCCGTTGTCTTCCTGCAGCGCGGGCTTGAACGGAATGTCCGGCGGCGGGCGCGCTTCGGCGGGCTGGTCGTTGAGGTGAGGATCGCTCAGGCCGCATCCACCGCCCAGGCCCAGCATCGACACCACGCACTCGATGCGCTTGTTCGTGCCGGGGATCGGGATCGTCACTTTCTGGATGCCCTTGCGCACCCATTCGGCCAGCAGGGTTTCGCTTGGGACCCAGTATTTGTCGAACGACGTCGGTTCGAAATCGGTCGGCTTGCGCTTGAGCCACGTGCCGGAGCGGTCGAGATCGCGGATTTCCTGCGTGATCGCACCCGGCGGCTGGTTCGGCGACGCGGAGCCGGTGGGCTCGGGCACGCGCAGGCTTCCATCGGCGTTGTACAGGCCCGGCGTGACACCGCGCTGCCCGCCCGGTGCATTGCGCGTGCTCTCGCCCCAGTCATCGCCCCGGCGCGGCGTGGACCAGGTGCCGGGCGAAGGCGTGGGACTCGGGCCTGCGCCCGCGGTGGCCGGCTGCGTGCCGCGACCTGCGGCAGCGGACGCGGTGCCGGACGGCGCAGCCGCGGAAGGCGCGGACGCCGCCGCCGGTGCTGCAGGCGCGCGCGATTGCGCCGTGGACGGCGCGCTGGACGCAGTTGTCGTCGACGCCGGCGCAGTCGCGGTCGCCGTGCTTGCCGCCGCAGGCGCGACCGTTGCGGGTGCAGGCGGCGCGGGCGTCGGCGGAGTCGGCACATCGCGCGAACGCACGGTCTGTTCGGCGGCACGAACCTGCGGCGTGGGCACGGTTGGTTCGGGCAGCGTGGGCATCTGCACGCGCGGCAACGGCACCGGCACTTCGCGCACCGTGATCTCGCGCGTGCGCTGCTCGATCGTCGGCGCGGCGATCTCGCGCGGCGCGATGTCCGGACGCGCAGGCTGCACCGGTTCGGCGACGTCCGTCGTGCGCACCTGTGGCACGGGCGTGCGCAGTTCGGGCGCGGCCAGTGTGGGTTGCGGCGGCTCGCGGCGCGTCGGCGGCAGCACGAACACGTCGGGCGCGTTGGGTACCGGCTCGCTCACCGTCACCGCCTGCTCCACCGGGGGCGGCGTGGGCGGCGGCAACTGCGGCTCGGGCACGTCGCGTTGCGCGATGTCCGGCAGCGGCGCATCGACGGTCGGCGTCGGCAACGGCGGCGTGGGCACCGAAGGCGACTGCTGTGGCGCAGGCTGCGCAGCCGCGGCCGGCTGTGCGGGCGCAGGTTGGGCCGGCGCCTGCGTGGTTTCCGGTTGCTGCGTGGGTTCGGCCGCACCGCCACCGGGCTCCTTCGGCGTACCGGTGCCGACGTACTCGATCATCGTCACCTCCTCGCCCTGCGGCGGAGGTGCGCTGACGGCCATGAAGCGCAGGTACATCAGATACAGCAGCAATGCGCTGAAGATGACGTGCCACAAGATCGTGAACGTCGCCGCGAACCAGTGCGTGCGACGGTCGTACTTGTCCCAGCGGTCGGCATCGCGCGACCAGTCCTGGCGCATCAGCGTGGTGAAGGCCTGCCAGCGCGTCAGGTCGCGCAGTCGACGGGGGCGTTCGGCCAGGGGCCGCTGCAGGAAGACGGCGATGATCGCCTCGACGGTCGCGCCGCGCACCGCGCCCACGCGCTCGGCCATGCCGTCGAACCAGGCTTGCCAGCCCGGGGGGAATTCGCCCGGCTTGCGGCGCAGGTGCGGGGCGACGAGCTGCAACCGTCGTTGCAGTGCGTGGATGAGGTCGGCGGCGGAGAACATCTACGTCGCCGCGCCCGGATCAGGCCGCGCTGTCGCGGGCGATGTAGGGTGCCTGCCCGGTGTCGTGGTCGGTCGCATCGCGAACCGCCGTCACGCCGGGCACCTTGCTCAGCAGCGTCTTCTCGATGCCCTGCTTCAGCGTGACGTCGGCCATGCCGCAACCGTGGCACCCGCCGCCGAAGCGCAGCACGACCACGCCTTCGGCGGTCACTTCCTGCACCGACACATGACCGCGATGCGAGGCGAGCTGCGGGTTGATCTCCTGCTCGACGATCCAGTGCACGCGCTCGACCAGCGACGCCGAATCGGCCGGCGCCTCGCCCTTGATCTTCGGCGCGCGGATCTGCAACTGGCCGCCGGTGGACTTGGTTTCGTAGTCGATTTCCGCGCCATCGAGGAACTTCACGCTGGCCGCGTCGAGCCAGATCGTGAAGCCGTCGCAATCCACCGCCCACTCGTCGCCCTGCAGGTCGCCGGGTTCGGCGAATTCCAGGCGCACGTCGGCGCGCGGCGTGCCGGCATGCACCGCGGCAAGACGAACGCCAAGCCCGGGCAGGGACTCGCGCTCGATCAGCTTGCGGAAATGGCGCTGGGCGGATTCGGAAATATTGATCATGGCGCTATTCTAGCGGGGTCCACGCATTCAGATGGCGCGGCCGTCACCTTCGATGGCCGACGATGCGTTCCATTCAGTCGGCCTTGTCGTCGGCGCCCTCCCGCAAGGAGTCTTACGTCGTGAACGACCTCATTCCCCTGTCCCAGGCCCATTGCATCGCCCGCCGCGGCAGCGAGCACCGCCTCAGCGAGGCGCGCGTGCGCGAGCTGATGCCGCAGATTCCGGGCTGGGAAGTGGTGGAGGACGGTCATGCCATCGCCAAGACGTTCCGCTTCGGGAATTACTACGAAACCATGGCCTTCGTGAACGCGCTGGCGTTCGTGGCCCATCGCGAGGACCACCACCCGGACCTGGGCGTGCATTACGACCGCTGCGTCGTGCGCTATTCGACCCACGATGTCGGCGGCCTGAGCGAGAACGACTTCATCTGTGCCGCCAAGGCCGAAACCCTCGCCGCCTGACCTTGACCTGGAGGCTGCCCGCATGGATTTCCCCCGTATCCGTATCGCGCTCCTGGCCGGCTCCGTGGTGTTCATCGCCGCATGCCAGCCGCAACAGCCCCCTGCCCCGACGGTAGCGCCGACCGAATTGCTGGCCGTGGACACGCCGCCGCCCGGATATCCCGAGGAACTCGCCTGCGACAACATCGGCGGCCAGGTGATCCTGGCGATGACGATCGGCGTGGACGGCAAGCCCAGTTCGGTCGAAGTCTTCCGCAGCAGCGGCGCGGCCGCGCTCGACCAGGCCGCGAAGGAAGGCGTGCGTACCTGGATCTTCAAGCCGGCGACCCGCGACGGCAAGCCGCAGCCCTCGCGCCTGCAGGTGCCGGTGAACTTCAACCCGCCGCAGGAGCGTCCGCAGTCGTGCTACGTGCTGGACGAGAAGCGGCGCCGCGGCGGTTGAACCACGCGACACCGCGATCTCCCGATCGCGCTGCAGGTACGCCACGCATGAGCATTCCCGGACGGTGGAGCGGGCTCAGGCCAGCCGGTCGAGTACGTCGATCAGTTCCGGCGCCAGCGGCGCGTTGAGCAGGTACGGCGTCTTGCCGTCGTCGAGCGCGAATTCCAGCGTCGAGGCGTGCAGGAACAGCCGCCTCAACCCGGCCTGGTCGCGCAGGCGCTTGTTCGCCTCGACTTCGCCGTACTTGTCGTCGCCTGCGACCGGATGGCCAATGTGCTGGGCGTGGACGCGGATCTGGTGCGTACGGCCGGTCTCGATGCGCACCTCGCAGTAGGACTGGCCACCGCGGCGCTCAAGCACCTTGAAGTGGCTCAGCGACGGCTTGCCGGCCGGGTTCACCTGGACATGCCGCTCGCCACCCTGGCGCAGGCCGATGTGCAGCGGGGCATCCACGGTCATCACGCCATCGGGCATGCGGCCGGTGAGCAACGCCAGGTACCGCTTCGAAATGCCGCCTTCCTCGCGCATCAGCGCCTGAAGCTCGGTCAGCGCCGATCGCTTCTTGGCGACGATGAGCAGGCCCGAGGTGTCGCGGTCGAGCCGGTGCACGAGTTCCAGCGTCTGCCCCGGTCGCAGCGCGCGCAGCGATTCGATCGCGCCGTGGCTGATGCCGCTGCCACCGTGACTGGCCAGGCCGGAGGGCTTGTTGAGCGCCAGCAAACGCGCGTCTTCGAAGACGATCGCCGCATCCAGCGCGTCCAGCAGGCCCTTCGGCGGTGCCGGACGTTCGCCGGTTTCGCCCAGGCGGACCGGTGGGATGCGTACTTCGTCGCCGCCCTCGAGCTTGCGCTCGGCCTTGGCACGACCGCCGTTCACCCGGACCTGCCCGGATCGCACGATCTTGTAGACCAGCGAGCGCGGGGCGCCCTTCAGCTGGCCCAACAGGAAGTTGTCCAGGCGCTGGCCGGCGCGATCGTCGGGCACGCGGACGGTGCGGACCTGGCCGGCCTCGTTTGCCGGACGCGGCGCCGGGCCGGTCTTGCCCGGCCTGTTGTTGGGGTCTGAATGGGTCATCCTGCGGGGGTTATCTGTTACACTCGCGACGCGAGATAAGGTTTTGATTTCGCAGGAAGTTGCACTCCAGAGGCCGAAAGCCCTTTCCTGCGATTCCGGTCCGCGCCTAGCCACTGCCCCCGGGGCAGCCATGTTAGCAGCGATGGCCCGGCGGAACCCGAACTCGCCGGAGCGGGTCAAACCGCCCGTGATGAACACGTCCCGTGCGGCCTTCGTGCCGCCGGTCCCTAGTTGTCCGGAAGAAACAATTAAGCGCTCCCGCGGCGTGCCGTGGTGTCGTAGCGCTGGAAAACTTGAGGCCGCAGCGCCAGGCCCCGCACCCTGTGCGACCGGCGCGCGGCTTGCGGTATCCAGAGGCGAAACGCCCCACGGCGTTCCGCGGCTGCAGGACGCATGCGTCCTGCGCCGACCACGCGCAGGAGCGCGCGAGGAACGCAACAATGAAGCGAATGCTGATCAACGCAACGCAGGCGGAAGAACTGCGCGTTGCCATCGTCGACGGCCAGACCCTGTACGACATCGACATCGAACAGCCGGCCAAGGAACAGAAGAAGTCCAACATCTACAAGGGCCGCATCACCCGGCTCGAACCTTCCCTCGAAGCGGCCTTCGTCGAATACGGCGCCGAGCGCCACGGCTTCCTGCCGCTGAAGGAAATCTCCCGCGATTACTTCCAGGCCGGCGTCGACCACAACAAGGCCGGCCTGCGCGAACTGCTGCGCGAAGGCCAGGAAATCGTCGTCCAGGTCGACAAGGAAGAACGCGGCAACAAGGGCGCGGCGCTGACGACGTTCATCTCGCTCGCTGGCCGCTACATGGTGCTGATGCCCAACTCGCCCACCGCTGGAGGCGTCTCGCGCCGCATCGAGGGCGAGGACCGCGCTGAACTCAAGCGCGCCATGGATGCGCTGAACATCCCCGACGACATGGGCGTGATCATCCGCACCGCCGGCGTCGGCCGCGATGCCGAAGAACTCCAGTGGGACCTGGACTACCTGCTCCAGGTCTGGAAGTCCGTCGCCGAAGCCGCGCTGGGCAAGCCGGGCACGTTCCTGATCTACCAGGAATCGCGCCTGATCATCCGCGCCCTGCGCGACTACATGCGTCCGGACATCGGCGAGATCCTCGTCGACACGCCCGAGATGTACGGCGAAGCGCGCGACTTCGTCGAGCAGGTGATGCCGCACAACCTGCGCAAGCTCAAGCACTACACCGACGACACGCCGCTGTTCAACCGCTTCCAGATCGAATCGCAGATCGAGAACGCCTACGAGCGTGAAGTCCGCCTGCCCTCCGGCGGCGCGCTGGTCATCGACCAGACCGAAGCCCTGACGGCGATCGACGTGAACTCCGCCCGCGCCACCAAGGGCGGCGACATCGAAGAGACCGCGTTCAACACCAACCTGGAGGCGGCCGAGGAAGTCGCGCGCCAGATGCGCCTGCGCGACCTCGGCGGCCTGGTGGTGATCGACTTCATCGACATGTCGTCCAACAAGCACCAGCGCGAAGTCGAGAACCGCCTGGCGCACGCGCTCAAGCAGGACCGCGCGCGCGTGCAGATCGGCCGCATCTCGCGCTTCGGCCTGCTCGAGCTGAGCCGCCAGCGCCTGCGCCCGAGCCTGGGCGAATCCAGCCAGCTGGTCTGCCCGCGCTGCGAAGGCCACGGCCGCATGCGCAGCGTGGAATCGCTGTCGCTGTCGATCCTGCGCCTGGCCGAAGAGCACGCGATGAAGGAAAACACCGGCCAGGTGCTGGTGCAGGCGCCGACCGAGATCGCCAATTACCTTCTGAACGAAAAGCGTCGCGCGCTGAGCGAGATCGAGAAGCGCCACGACGCGCCGATCGTCATCGTCGCCGACGAGCAACTGCACACGCCGCACTACGAAGTCACGCGCATCCGCGAGAACGAACTGGGCGAGGAAACGAGCAAGCCCAGCTACCACCGCGGCACGCCGCGCAAGCTGCCGACGCATTCGCTGACCAAGGCCCACCTGAACATCCCGGCCGCGCCGGTGGTGACCAACGTGAAGCCCGCCCAGCCCGCCCCGCTGCGCGAACCGCGCGAGCAGCAGGCCGCCGCTCCGGCGCCCGCCCCGGCTCCGGCACCGGTCGCCGCACCGACGCATTCGGTCGGCGTGGTCGAACGCATCCTGCGTTTCTTCCGCGGCGGCAGTGCGCCGATTGCGGTGGCGCCGGCTCCGGTCGCGCGTCCGCAGGACAACCGCGGCGGTCGCAATGAACGCAACGACCGCAACGATCGCAATGCGCAGCGTCGCGATGGTCGCAACGGAAAGCAGGGGCGCGATGGTCGCCGCGACGAGCAGCAGCCGCGTCGCGAAGAACAGCGCCGTGACGAACAGCGTCGCGAGAAGCAGCCGCAGCAGGCCCAGCAACAGGGTCAGCAGCCCAAGCAGCCCAAGCAGCAGCAACAGCAGCAGCCCAAGCAGCAACAGCAGCAGCCCAAGCCCCCGAAGCAGCAGGCGCAGCAGTCGCAGGTCGACGAGCGGGCCCTGGCGCAGCAGCAGGCGAACGAAGCCCGTCCGCCGCGCAACGAGCCCAAGCCCGCGCCGGCCAAGGCCGAGGCCAGGCCGGACGTCGTGAAGCAGGAAACGCCGGCCACGACGGCCGCGGACGTTGCGCTGGTCGCACCGGCCGTCGTCGCTGCCGCTGCCGCGGTCGTGTCTGACAGCACCGAAACCGCAGCGCCCGTCGTTGCGCAGACCGGTGAAGCCCTCGCCCATGCCGACGCCACGCAGGGCGAAGGTTCGGGCGAAGGCGGAAGCCGTCGTCGTCGCGGTCGTCGCGGTGGTCGTCGCCGTCGTCGCGGTGGTGGCGAAGCCGCTTCGGCGAACGACGAAACGCAGCTGCACGACGAGCATGACGATGCCGGTTTCGACGACGAGGACGAAGCGCCGGAAACGCTGGCCGCTGAAGCCGGCGCGCCCGCACCGGTCGCACAGCGTTCGCAGCCGGAGTTCGACTTCGACGACGAACCGGCGACGCCCGCACAGGCCGTCCCGGCGAGCGTGACGCAGACGCCTGCTCCGGCCGCTCCGGCGCCGGCTCCGGTGTCTACGCCGGCGCAGGCCGCCGTCGCGACCGTCGCTGCCGCCACGACGGTGGCCGTCGAAGCCTTCGCACCGAAAACCGAAGAGCCCGCGCCCGTCGCGGTGAGCCCGGAACCGGACGCGCCGGCAGTGGTCGTCGAGCAGCCCGTCGTGGTGCCCGAACCCGTGCCGGAACCGGAAAAGGTCGAGGAACCGGCGGTGATCGATCCTGCCCCGATCGCGCCCGTCGAAGACGCGCACCCGGCGAAGCAGTCCGAGGCTGAAGTGACCGACTCGCGTCCGCAGGCCGTCGCACCGAGCACCGCCAATGGCGACGTCCCGCGTACCGCCGGCCTGTTCGATTCGCTGCCGCACGACACGCGCGCGCCGGTTACCGCGGAGACCACGCCGGTCCCGGCGCCGGTGGAGGCCTCGGTCGCAGGTGAGGCGCAGGCCGCCGAAGCCTCGCCGGAGATCGCAACCGCAGGTGCGGATGTGGAAGAGACGATTCCCTCGCCCGCCGAAGCCGCCGCCGAACACGTCCACGCGGCGACGCAGGGCGAAGGCGAACGCAAGCAGGAATCCGGGCACGTCTGATCGCGCCCGGGCTGAATCGCTGAAGTCTGGAACCGGCTGCCTTCGGGCGGCCGGTTTCGTTTGGACGCTTGCCATCGAAAGCAGGCTGAAGGCAGGCGCCGTCATCGCCGCGAACGCGGGATCCAAGCGTGCTGACACGCGCCCTGTCGGTCAGTGACGCGCCGCTGTTGCAGGACCGTCAGATCGCCCGCGTCGGATCCATGATCCCGTAGCGGCTGGCCAGCCGTGCCAGCGCGATGCTGTCGCCTATGTCCAGCTTCTCGAACAGGCGCGCCTTGTGCGTGTTGACCGTCTTCGCGCTCAGGCTCAGGCGCTTGGCGATGGCGTCCTGGCGCAAGCCCTGGATCAGCATCAGCGCGATTTCCATCTCGCGTGGCGAGAGGGTGTCGAACGGCGAAGCACCGCCGTCGATGCCGGCCAGCGCGAGGTTCTGCGCGATGCCGTTGGCGAGGAAACGCTTGCCGCGGGCGACTTCGCGGATCGCACGCAGCAGCTCCGCCGCATCGCCTCCCTTGCCGACATATCCCGATGCACCGGCTTCGAGCAGGCGCTTGGGCATCGGCCCGTCCTGCAGCACCGACACGATGATCACGCGCGAAGCCTGCTCGCTCTTGACGATGCGCTCGGTCACTTCCAGGCCGCTCAGCCCGGGAAGGTGCAGGTCGCACAGCACGACGTCGGGTTTGAGCTTGCGGATCAGCGGCAACGCTTCCTCGCCGCTTTCCGCGTCGCCGACCACCTCGATGTCGTTTTCGGACGACAGGATGAGGTTCAGGCCGGTTCGCACCAGCGCATGGTCGTCGATGATGAAAACCCGGATCTCCATTCCTGCCCTCCGTTGGATTGCGTGGCCCGCCGTGCATGGACGGCCTTCCGGCCCATTCCAAGCCCCCTGGCATGGGGCACACTGAACCCGATTCTAATCGGGGACCCCACTCATGCACCGACTGATAGTTGCGACGCTTCCGATCCTTTTTCTCACCGCCTGTGCGACGCCCCAAGCCGCGACGCAAACCGCATCGACCAGCGCAGCTCCGGCGCAGCCGACCGCGAGCCAGTGGCTGACCGACGTGCGCACCATCAGCGACGCCGGCGAGAACGCGCAGCGTCGCCAGGCGATCGCCGCCCGCCTGGACGCGCTGGACCTGACCTGGCGCAAGGCGCCGTTCGAGGCCAACGGCAAGACCGGCGAGAACCTGATCGCCGACGTCGCGGGCCCGGCCGATGCTCCGCTGCTGCTGATCGGCGCGCATTCGGACCGCGTCGCCGTGGGCCATGGCGCGACCGACAACGCCTCGGGCAGCGCGTCGGTACTCGCGCTGGCCGAGCGTTTCCAGCGCCAGCCGCTGAAGCACCACCGCGTCGCCGTCGCCTTCTGGGACCTGGAAGAAGAAGGCCTGCTCGGCTCGAAGGCCTTTGTTGCCGACGGTTCCACGAAGCCCGCGCTGTACGTGAACTTCGACGTGTTCGGCTGGGGCGACACGCTGTGGATGATGGCGCCGGCGCAGGGCCAGTCGGCGCTGGTCGACAGCAGCCGCGCGGCCACCCAGGCCCTGAACCTGGGGTTCTCGCCGGGCGAGAAGTATCCGCCGACCGACCACCTGCCCTTCCTGCGCGCGGGCTGGCCGGCGGTGTCGTACTCGCTGGTCGGCGCGCAGGAGATCACGCTGGTGCTGGACGCCTACGCTGGCAAGAAGTCGCCCACGCCTGCGAAAGTGATGCGCGTGATCCATTCCGACCAGGACGTGCTGGGCCAGGTCGACGCCCAGGCCGCCGTGCGCGGAGTGGATGCGGTCGAACGCGCGCTGCGCGACTGGGACGCGAAGGCTGTCACGAACGCGCCCGCCGCCACGTCCACCACTACGACGTCCGAAAGCGGCCGGTAAGGTCTGCACCGCGCTGCGAACATCGGCCCCCATCGAACCGTGGAGACTCCCATGAACGCACGCAACGCCGAACACGCCACCCGCTTCCGCACGCTGCATGCGCAGGGCGTCCTGCGCCTTGCCAATGCCTGGGACGCCGGTAGCGCGCGGCTGATCGAAAGCCTGGGCGCCCCCGCCATCGCCACGACCAGCGCGGGCGTGGCGTGGGCGCGCGGTTACGTGGACGGCGATGCGTTGCCGATGCAATGCCTGCTCGATACGGCGAAGGAGATCGCGCGCGTGATCCGCGTGCCGCTGACCGTGGACATGGAAAGCGGCTACTCGGACGATCCGGCCGTCGTCGCGGGCAATGTCGTGCGCGCGGCCGAAACCGGCGCGGTCGGCATCAACATCGAAGACGGCAGCGGGTCGCCCGATGCGCAGTGCGCGAAGCTGTCGCGCATTCGCGACGCACTCGCCTCGCGCGGGCTGGATGTCTACATCAACGCACGCACCGACGTTTACCTGCGCGGCCTGGCGCCGCCAGAGGCGCGCGTGGCGATGGTGCTCGAACGCGCCGCGCGTTATCGCGACGCCGGCGCCGATGGCCTGTTCGTGCCGGGTGTGACGCAAGCCGGCGCCATCGGCCAGATCGCATCCGGCGCCGGATTGCCGCTCAACGTGATGTTGCGCCCCGACCTGCCCGCGCTGGCGGAACTGGAAGTCCTGGGCGTGCGCAGGCTCAGTGCCGGTTCGGACATCGCCGAAGCCGTGTTCGCCCATGTCGGCGCACTCGCCGGCACGTTCCTGCGCGACGGCCAAACGGCGCCAGGCGAACGCATGGATTACGGGACGATCAACGCGCTGTTCGCCGATCGCTGAGACGCAGCGGCGGGCGGTAGTGCCGGTTTGGCCTGCCGCCATTCCCGTTCCGAAGCTCGAATTTTCGGAAACTTGACTGCGTAACATGCTGTTTCCAAACAGTCGCAGTCCTTGATACGGCCACGCGGTTTCATCGGTTCCAGGCCCGGGCTTGCCCGCGGCCGTGAAGGTAAATAGATTTTTACCTCAGCCAGGCCCGAACCGATGTCCGAACTCACCGCTCGCCAGGCGCAGATCCTCGCCTTCATCCAGGACCACACCGACGCCGAAGGCTTGCCGCCGACGTTGCAGCAGATCGCCGATGCGTTCGGTTTCCGGCAGGCCTGCGCGGCGCACAAGCATGTGCGGCGCCTGGAGCAGGCGGGGCATCTGCAGGTGCGGCCGAACCAGGCGCGCGGAATCCGGCTGGCATCGCCGCGCGCCGCACGGCAGGACGACCGCCTCACCCTCGCCGTCCTCGGCCGCGTCGCCGCCGGCGCGCCGATGGGTGCGGACGCCGGCATCGAACGCGAGCTGCACATCGACCGCGCGCTGTTCTCCACCCAGCCCGACTACCTGCTGCGCGTGCAGGGCGACTCGATGCGCGAGGAAGGCATATTCGATGGCGACCTCGTCGCGGTGAAACGCGCCCGCGATGCGCGCGACGGGCAGATCGTGATCGCGCGCATCGACGAGGAAATCACCATCAAGCGCCTGGAGCGCACGGCGCGCGGCATCCGCCTGTTGCCGCGCAATCCCGACTACCCGCCCATCGAGGTGCCGCCCGGCAGCGATTTCGCCATCGAAGGGCTCTACTGCGGCCTGGTGCGCACCGACTGATGGGCGCCCAGGTGATCCCGCTCGAATCGCTGCTGTCCGCGCGCACCGTCTGGCGCGCGGGGCGACAGGCCGCGCCTGCGCCATTGGGCGAATCCACCGGCTTCGCCGCACTGGATGCATTGCTTCCGCACGGCGGCTGGCCGCAGGGCGCGTTGAGCGAGCTGCTGATCCCGGCCGAAGGCGTGGGCGAGCTGACGCTGCTGATGCCTACGCTGGCGCGCATGACGCAGGCGGGCCGGCTGGTCGCATTGATCGCGCCGCCGCTGTGTCCGTATGCGCCGGCCTGGCAACGCGCGGGCGTGGATCTTCGCTATCTGGAAATCGTGCAGCCCGGCGTGGACAACCGATCGCGCGGCGCGCTGTGGGCGTTCGAACAGTGCCTGCGCAGCGCGGCGTTCTCGGCCGTGCTGGGCTGGCCCTCCAATGCCGATGGAGCGTCGTTGCGGCGTTTGCAGGTGGCGGCCGACACGGGGCAATGCCTCGGCTTCGCCGTGCGCGACAGCAAGCATGCCGACAACCCCTCACCCGCCGCGCTGCGCATGGAACGCGTGCAGGGTCACTGGCGCATCCGCAAATGCCGCGGCGGCCAGGTTCCTTCGCAAGGATTCGCGCCGCCCTCGCCCGCCGTCCTGCCCGGCTGAGGTCGCGCCATGCTCTGGGCCTGCATCCGCCTGCCGCACCTGGCGCTCGACGCCGTCCTTCATGACGTCGACGATCCCGCGCGCCCGCTCGCGCTCGTCACCGGCCCAGCGCAGTTGCGCACGCTGCATGCGGTGAACGCAGCCGCGGCCGAAGCCGGCCTGCGCCCCGGCATGCGCCTGACCGCCGCCAACGCGGTGTCGGCCGAAACCGCATTGCACGATCACGACCCCGAGCGCGATGCACGCGCGCATCGCTTCCTCGCCGCGTGGGCGTACCGGCACAGTTCGCTGGTGAGCGCGCAATGGCCGGGCGCGATCGTGCTGGAAGCCAGCGCGAGTTTCCGCCTCTTCGGCCCCTGGCCGCAGTTGGAGGCAAAGCTGCGGCGCGAACTGGACGCACTGGGCTTCCAGCATCGCATCGCACTGGCGCCGACGCCGCGCGCCGCGCAGGTGTTCGCGGGATTGCGCGACGGCTACGCGCTGTCCGATCGCGACACGCTGGCGCCGACGCTCGACCGCGTGCCGATCCGTCGCGCCGCATTGCCGGACGAAGCCGGCGTGCGGCTGCATCGCATGGGCATACGTTCGCTGAAGGAACTGCGCGAGCTGCCGCGCGACGGCATCCGGCGCCGCTTCGGCCTGCCGTTGCTGGAACACCTGGATCGCCTCTACGGCACGGCGGACGATCCGCTGGACTGCTACCAGCCGCCCGATCATTTCGATTCACGCATCGAAATGGGCTACGAGGTCGAAAGCCACCAGGCGCTGCTGTTCCCGCTGCGCCGGCTGGTGCGCGACCTGGCCGTATACCTGTCCGCGCGCGACGGCGGCGTGCAGCGGTTCGTGATCCGGCTGGAGCATGAAGTCCTGAGGCGCGAAGCCGGCGTGCGCGAGAAAAGCCATACCGACGTGGCCGTCGGCATGCTCGCCGCCGAACGCGACGCGGCGCTGCTGATGGACATCGCGCGCAACCGGCTGGAACAGGCGTCGATCGACAAACCCGTCGTCGGCCTGCGCCTGCTCGCGCGCGAACTGCCGCCGTTCGTCCCGGCCGCGCGCGACCTGTTCGACACGCGACCGTCGCAGGCGATGCCATGGCCGCAACTGCGCGAGCGCCTGCGGGCGAAGCTCGGCGACGACGCGGTGTACCGCATCGCGCCCACGGGCGATCCGCGCCCCGAACGCGCGTGGCGCCCGGCCGATGTCGACGACGACGCGGCGTGCACCGCACCCGCGCCGATCCGTCCGCCCCGCCCCGCGTGGCTGCTGCCGCAGCCGGTGCCGCTGCGCCAGCACGGCCTGCGCATCGTCTCGGGCCCGGAGCGCCTGGAAAGCGGCTGGTGGGACGACGACGACGTGCGTCGCGATTACTACGTTCTGGAGACCGCGCACGGACAGCGCGCCTGGGCCTACGCAGACCCGGGAAAACGCGGCGAATGGATGCTGCACGGCTGGTTCGCATGAGCGCGCCGGCATGAGCTGGGACGACGCCATCAACGGCGTGGATCGCGAAACGCCGGGCGACCACATCCCGCGTGCGTTGCAGGTCGGTCTGCGGCTTCGCCATGCCGCCAACGACGACATCGACGACGACGCGCCGCCCTACGCCGAACTGCATTGCCTGTCCGATTTCAGCTTCCTGCGCGGCGCGGCGAGCGCGGAGGAGCTGTTCGAACGTGCGCGCCAGTGCGGTTACCAGGCGCTGGCGATCACCGACGAATGCTCCCTCGCCGGCATCGTGCGCGCGCTGGAAGCGGCCAACGCCACCGGCGTGCGGCTGATCGTCGGCAGCGAATTCCGTCTGGTGGACGACACGCGGTTCGTCCTGCTGGTGGAGAACGCCGCCGGTTACACCCGGCTGTGCGAGCTGATCACGCGCGGTCGTCGCGCGGCCGGAAAAGGCACGTACAAGCTCTCGCGCAACGACGTCGAGGCGGTTTTGGGCGGTGGCGAGCCCGGCGTGTTCGCGCTGTGGCTGCCCGATCACGCCCCCGGCAAGACGCCGGACGAACACGCAGGCCGCTGGCTGCGTTCGTTGCTCGGCGAACGCACGCACCTGGCGGTCGAACTGCATCGCGAGGACGACGACGACGCGCGCCTGCAGATGCTGCTGTCGCTCGCCGCATCGCTGCGCATGACGCCCGTCGCCTGCGGCGACGTGCACATGGCCACGCGCCGCCAGCGCATCCTGCAGGACACGATGACCGCGATCCGGCACACCCTGCCGCTGGACGAATGCGGCGCGCACCTGTTCCGCAACGGCGAACGCCACCTGCGCGCGCGCCGCACGATGGCGAACATCCATCCGCACGGGTTGCTCGACAACGCGGTGAAACTCACCGCGCGGTGCACGTTCAAGCTCGATGAGGACCTGAACTACGACTACCCGTTCGAACTGGTGCCCCATGGTGAAACGCCCGCCTCGCACCTGCGCAACCTGACCTTCGCCGGCATGCGCAGGCGCTGGCCCGAAGGTGCGCCGGCGAAGGTCGTCGCGCAGATCGAATCCGAACTGGAACTCATCGCCGAGAAGAAGTACGAAGCGTTCTTCCTCACCGTAGAGGACATCGTCCGCTTCGCGCGCAGCCGCAACATCCTGTGCCAGGGTCGCGGCTCGTCGGCCAATTCGGCCGTCTGCTACGCGCTGGAAATCACCGCCGTCAATCCGGCCGAAAGCCGCCTGCTGATGGCGCGCTTCATCTCGCGCGAACGCGACGAGCCGCCCGACATCGACGTGGATTTCGAACACGAACGCCGCGAGGAAGTGCTCCAGTACGTCTACAACAAGTACGGCCGCGAACGCGCCGCGCTGGCGGCGACGGTGATCCGCTATCGCGGCAAGAGCGCCGTTCGCGATGTCGCCAAGGCCTTCGGCCTGCCGCCGGACCAGATCGCGCTGCTCGCCGGTTGCTACGGCTGGGGCAATGCCGGCACCGAAATGGAACAGCGCCTGATCGAAACCGGCTTCGATCCGGCCAATCCGCTGCTGCAGCGCATCCTGGCGGTGACAGCGCAACTGGAGAACCACCCGCGCCACCTCTCGCAGCATGTCGGCGGCTTCGTGATTTCGCAGGCACCACTGTCCACCGTCGTGCCGGTGGAAAACGCGGCGATGGCCGAGCGCACCATCATCCAGTGGGACAAGGACGATCTGGAAACGATGAAGCTGCTCAAGGTCGACTGCCTCGCGCTGGGCATGCTGACCTGCATCCGCAAGGCCATCGACCTGGTGGAAAAACATCGCGGCCACAAGCTCGACATCGCCGCCATTCCCGCCGGTGACAAGCCCACCTACGCGATGATCCAGCGCGCCGACACGGTGGGCGTGTTCCAGATCGAATCGCGCGCGCAGATGACGATGCTGCCGCGATTGAAGCCCGAATGCTTCTACGACCTGGTCATCGAGGTCGCCATCGTGCGCCCCGGCCCGATCCAGGGCGGCATGGTGCATCCCTACCTGAAGCGGCGGATGAAGCAGGAAAAAGTGGAATACCCGTCGCCCGAGCTGGAGGAGATCCTCAAGCCCACGCTCGGCGTTCCGCTGTTCCAGGAACAGGTGATGGAGCTGGTCATCGCCGCCGCCAACTACACGCCCGGCGAAGCGGACAAGCTGCGGCGTTCGATGGCCGCCTGGGGCGTGAACGGCGACATGGAGCCGCACCGCCAGCTCATCCGACAGCGCATGCTCGGCAATGGTTACAAGTCGGAATTCATCGACCAGATCTTCGAGCAGATCAAGGGCTTCGGTTCGTACGGATTCCCGCAGAGCCACGCGGCATCGTTCGCGAAACTGGTGTACGTCAGTTGCTGGCTCAAGCGCCACGAGCCGGCGGCGTTCGCGTGCGCGTTGTTGAATTCGCAACCGATGGGCTTCTATTCGCCCAGCCAGATCGTGCAGGACGCACGACGCGGCGCGCCGAAACGCGCAGCGGACGAATTCGCCGATGAGCAGGCCCGCGCGCGTGCGATGCGCGAGGCCGTGGACGTGCTGCCCGTGGACGTGATGCACAGCGATTGGGATTGCACGCTGGTCGGCGGCGATGCGCACACGCAGCCGGCGATCCGCCTGGGGCTGCGCGAAGTCAAAGGGCTGTCGGAGGCCGCCGCGAACGCGATCGCCGCCGCACGTGCACGCCGCGCATTCACCGATCTGCAGGACCTGCGGCAACGCGCCGGGCTGGACGAGAAAGCCTGCAAGGCGCTGGCCGAAGCCGACGCGCTGAAAGGCCTGGTCGGCCATCGCCACCAGGCGCGCTGGTCCGTCGCCGGTCTTGAACGCCGCCGCCCGCTGCTGCCCGGCAGCCCGGTCGAAGACGAACTCGACCTGCCCGCGCCGCGCATCGGCGAGGAAGTCCTGTCGGACTACCGCGCCACCGGGCTCAGTCTGTCCTCGCATCCGATGGCGCTGCTGCGGCCGCAACTGGAGGCGCGGCGCATCCGGGGTTCGCGCGAGCTTCGCCAGACACGCCACGGTCGCGGCGTGCATGTCGCCGGGCTGGTCACGCAGCGCCAGCGCCCGGCCACGGCGAAGGGCACCATCTTCGTCACGCTGGAAGACGAGCACGGGATGATCAACGTGATCGTCTGGCCCGACCTCGCCGCGCGCCAGCGCAAGCCGCTGCTGGATTCCACGCTGCTGGCCGTGCGCGGCCGGTGGGAGCGCGTGGACGGCGTGGAACATCTCATCGCCGGGCAGCTGACCGACCTGAGCGGGCTGCTGGGTGAACTGCAATCGCCGTCGCGGGATTTCCGTTAGGGCGTGCGGCACCGGCGCGGGTGTCCGGTCCGGCCCGCTCCTGACGTCAAATCCGGTGTCGGCCCGCTCGGGCCGCGCCGGCATTCCCCCGTCGCCGAGGCTGACCGTGGAAGCACCCCGCTACTTCGTCACCTACCGTCATCCACACAGCGATGAGACGACCACGCGCGTGTTCGGGCGCTTCGCCGACCCTGCGCTGGCCGAGCGCATCGCCCGCGCGCACCTGGGCGAAGCCGGTTGCGAGGTGCTCACGGTGCGTGCCGAAACACCGGTGGAAGCGATGCACCACCGCATCTCGCGCTCCATCACGCGCACGCTGCGCATCGCGCTGGGCACGGGACTGACCCTGCTGGCCTGGCATGCGCTGTTCCTGCGCACCGGCCCGCGCATCACCGACATGCCGCTGGGGCGGCTGACCATCGGAATGCTGCTGACCTTCGGCCTCCATGCCGCGCTGATGCTCGCCGCGCTGGTGTTCTGCTGGGACATCGCGTTCGGCGAGGGGCCGTACAACGGACGGTAAAGCTGCCATCCCCGCGAAGGCGGGGATCCATGCTTTCGACGCATCACACCTGCTGAAAGACGGCCCCTTCCGAGGGATGGACTCCCGCCTTCGCGGGAATGACAGCTGCAACGGCCTGCTCCGGGTGCGTGCTGCCTTACAATGCCCGCCCCTCTCTGGCGCGCGGACACCCGATGGAACTGGCCACCGACACGATCGCCCTGCTCATGGGCGTCGCCTTCGTCGCCGGTCTCATCGACGCCATCGCCGGCGGCGGCGGGCTGCTGACCATCCCCGCGCTGATGGCCGCGGGCCTTCCGCCCGTCAACGCCATCGCCACCAACAAGCTGCAGAGCAGCTTCGGCACCGCGAGCGCGGTGGTCGCCTTCGCGCGCAAGGGTCGCATCGATTTCCGCCGCTACATGAAGCCCGCCATCGGCGCCTTCCTCGGCTCGGTGCTGGGCGCGTGGACGCTGCAACGCTTGAGCCCCGCGTTCCTGTCGGGCCTGATCCCGATGCTGCTGATCCTGATGGTCGTCTACTTCCTCTTCGCCCCGAAGGCCAGCGAGGAAGACCGCCAGGGACGCCTGGGGCCGATCGCGCTGCTGGCCATCGTGTCGGCCATCGGTTTCTACGACGGCTTCTTCGGCCCGGGCACGGGCTCGTTCCTGACCACCGCGCTGGTCGCGCTGTTCGGCCTGGGCCTGGTGTCGGCGACCGCGCACACCAAGTTCCTCAACCTCGCAAGCAACATCGCCGCGCTGCTCACGCTCATCGTCGGCGGCCACGTGATGTGGACGCTCGGCCTGCTGATGGCGGTTTCCAGCATCGCCGGCGGCCAGCTCGGCGCGCACCTGGCGATGCGCGTGGGCGGCAAGGTCATCCGCCCGCTGCTGGTCACCATGTCCGTGCTGCTGACGATGAAGCTGCTGTCGGACCCGGCCAATCCGCTGCGGACGTATGTGATGGCGCATGCGTGAGGGGTGTCCGTGGCAGAGCGGCCATCAGGTACCGGTCATCGACCCGAGTTTGTGCCCGGAATGATCCGGTTCACCGCCACTTAACCCGCCCGGGCGTAGTCAACGCGTGCTGCCACATAGATGGCTCGATCCCGAAGCCGTAATGGATTGCGCGTTCTCAACGACCGACCGAGGTGGTGACATGCGTTGCCTGCGCCCTGCCGTTCTCGTGCTCGCCGCTGCGGCGGCTGGATGTGCGACGTCCCCCACGTTGACCCAGCAGGAGCGGCTGGAGTTGTATCGCCAGCATGCCGGTGCACCGGTGCTGTCGTTCCGGCTCGATCGCATGGTCGGCACCCACAACTGGACGCCGCTCGGCGACCAGGCACTGGCGCTCTGGTCATCGGCCAACCGCGGCCACCTGATCGAGATGCGCACGCGTTGTTCGGGCATGGCGATGGCCTCGCGGATCGCGATCACCAACCGTTCTGGGCAAGTCACCGCGCGCGTGGATTCCGTCGTCCCGCGCACCGCCACCGGCCTGGTGCCCGTGGGCAGCGGCACCTGCCGGATCGACACGATCCGCCCGCTGGACGGGCAAGCCATTCGCGATGCCAAGCGCGAATTGCGCGAGGCGACCTACATCGAGCAGAGCGAAGCCCCGCCGCCGGATACGCCCGCAGAAGGCCCATAGCACCCGGGCTCAATTCACCAGCGGGTAGTCCTCGATGATGTCGAGCACGCCGTTGATGACGAACTGCACGCCCATGCAGGTGAGCAGGAAACCCATCAGGCGCGAGAACGCCTCCACCCCGCTCTGCCCCAGCAGCCGCATGATCATGCTGGCGCTGCGCATGCACAGCAGCAGGATCAGGCTGGCGACGAAGAACGTGATGGCCGGCGCGGCCATCATCACCCACGGCGTGAATGGCTGATCGTCACGCATCGCCGCCGCGGTGCTGATGATGAGCGCGATCGTGCCCGGCCCGGCGGTGGTGGGCATCGCCAGCGGTATGAAGGCGATGTCGGTCTTGCGATGGTCGCGCAGTTCTTCGGTGCGGCTTTCCACCTCGCGCGCGTCTTCCGGCCCCTGGCTGGGAAACAGCATGCGAAAGCCGATGAACGCCACGATCATGCCGCCGGCGATGCGCAGTCCGGAGATGGTGATGCCGAACACGCCCATCACCGCCTGCCCGGCGTAGAAGGCCACCATCATGATGGCGAACACGTAGCAGCAGCACAGGAACGCCTGCCGGTTGCGCTCCTGCGGCGTCATGCCTTTGGACAGCGCCAGCAGCATCGCCACCGTGGTCGGCGGATTGGCCAGCGGCAGCAGCATCGCCAGGCCCACTCCCACCGCCGTGATCAGCTCCAGCATGCGCTTCTCCTCCGGTCAGGGAACCACCGCTTCCGATCTTGCCGGCGACTGCGCCGCAGACGTCGCGCCTCAATCCTTCTTCACTGTCAGGATGCGCGGGAAGTTGCGCAGCACGAACGAGACATACACCAGCCACAGCGCGAACCAGGCCGCCGCGACCACGAGCAGCCTGACCGTGAACAGGATCAGGCAGGGTGTCAGGAACAACAGCACGCACCCGGTCAGCCACAGGCGATCGCCGCGACGCGAGTAACGCGCGCGTTCGACATCATCGACCCGACCGCCCAGCGACGCCCAGTAGTAGTAGAACGAAGAGAACGCGAAGGAGAACGTCGCCACGCCCATCACGATCAGCGAGGCCTGGTACGAGAACGCATCGACCTGCCCGGCGATGTACTTCGGATACAGGAAGAACAGCAGGAAGGTGAAGATGGCGATGCTCGACGCGGCGAGCTGGTACGACCGGTTGACATTGGCAGCCGCCACATCTTCAGCCATGGGATCTCTCCTCGCCTCGCCGCAGTCCGTGTGCCTGCGCAGGCCACGGGGACGGAAGATACTCCTTGCGGCGGCAACGACAAGTCGGGGCCATCGAACAACCCTGGGCGATGGCACCTGACGCGTGTCCCGAACGCCTACTGCGGCCGGGTGAATACCGGATACGGATTGAGCGCCGTGCCCTTCCACCACTGGCGTTCCGGGCCCAGTTCGAAGATCGCGAAATGCAGGTGCGGCGCGGAAGGATCTGCGTTGCCGGTGCTTCCGACGTAACCGATCACGTCGCCGCGCCGGATCGCCTGTTTTTCCTGCAAGCCGTCCGCGTACCGGTCCAGGTGCGCGTAGTAGTACGCGTAACGGCCGCTGGGTTCGAACTGGTAGATCGTCAGGCCGCCCGGGACGCTGTTGAACAGCTTCTCGACCGTGCCGTCGGCGACCGCCAGCACCGCCGTGCCGCGCGGCGCCATGATGTCGAGCGCTTCATGCACGCGTCCCTGTGCGCGCGCATCGCTGAAGGTGTCGTGCAGCTGCGCGGCGGTCACGCCCTCCACGGGGATCATCAGCGCGCCTTCGCCCGCCGCGAACGGTGCCGCAGCCGGCAGCGGCGATGCCGGCGGGACGCTCGTGGACGCACGCGCAGGCGCGTCGGGAACGCTGGCTGTCGTCGTGCGTTGTGGCGGTGTCGTCTGCGCGACGGACACCACGGGTGCGACCGCCGCTTCCACGCCGGTCACCGCGCCGCGCTCGCGCCCGTAGTGGAACAACGCGGCGTTCGCACCCAGCAGCACGACCACGAGGAACAGCAGCACCGACTTCATCATCCGCGCCTCCGTTGCGTTGGACCGCTTACTGCTGCAATACGGCCGGCGTGCCCGGACCGACCGCGCCCGCGAGCGCGGTGGCGTCCCAGTTGGTCACGCGGATGCAGCCGTGCGATTCGGTCTTGCCGACCTTTCCCGGCTCCGGCGTGCCGTGGATGCCGTAGTGGTCCTTGCTCAGGTCCACCCACACCACGCCGACCGGGTTGTTCGGGCCCGGCGCGATCTTCGCTTTCGCATGCCCCGCGTCCGCGTCCCAGAACAGCTTCGGGTTGTATTGGAAGTGCGGGTCGCGGGCGACGCCCTTGATCGTCCAGCGCCCGATCGGCAACGGGTCGTGCTCGCTGCCGGTGGACGCAGGAAAACGTGCGTAGATGCGCTGCTGCTCATCGCGCAGCATGACGGAGGAGTCCGACTTGTCGACCACCACCGACGCCGCCTTCGCCAGCGCCGCACCCTGCACGTTCGGCACCCACAGCGTGGTGCCTTCGCGCGTGAGGTCGGCGCCCGGGTTGAGCGCCGCCAGAAGCGCGGGGCTGGCGTGGAAGCGCTCGCCCAGGCTTTCGGCCAGCGACGCGAAGCCCAGCGCCGGCAATTGCGCCTTCGCCATCATGTCGTCGGGAATCGCCGAGTACGGCCCGGCTACGTCCTGTGCGGTGAGCGTGTATTGGACCAGCGCGGGCGAGGCGTCGGCCGTGAGGGCGCGCCAGGTCGCCTCGTCCATCGCGCCGCTCGCGTCGAGGTCGCGGCTGCGCTGGAACGCGGCGATGGCGCGCTCGGTGTTGCTGCCCCACCGGCCGTCGATCTCGCCCGTGCCAAAGTGCGCACGGTCCAGCAGCACCTGCGCGCGCAGCCGCGCTGCAGCATTGGCGTCGTCTTTCAGATCGCCGGTGAACTGCGCATCGTTGGCGCTTCCCGGTGGCGAGGCGGCGGGCGGTGAAGCCTGCGCGAATGCGGAAAGCGGCGCGACGGCCACAAGAAACAACGCGGCATGCAGGATCGGTTTCATCGATTCACGGAGTAAGCGGACACGCCTGCATGCTGCGTGGCCGCTTTTCGGTGTGGCGTGAATGCAGGGGGCCGAGGCTGTCGGTCAGCTGAAGCGCGTGATCGACGCGTCGCCCGATCCTGTCAGATCGGATCCTCGATCGACCGGGCCAGCGCGGTGAAGAGCTTCGGCCCCTCCTGCGTCATGTACCAGCAGTCTTCCATGCGGATGCCGAACTCGCCGGGGATGTAGAGGCCCGGTTCATCGGAAAAGCACATGCCCGGCGCAAGCGGCGTGGAGTCGCCATGCACCAGGTACGGTGGTTCATGGCCGTCCAGTCCGATGCCGTGGCCGGTGCGGTGCGACAGGCCGGGCAGGCGATAGCCCGGACCCCAGCCTTCCTTCTCGTAGTAGGCGCGCACGGCGTCGTCGATCGCGCCGACCGGGACGCCGGGCTTGGCGGTCGCCAGCGCGAGTTCCTGCCCGCGCTTGACGGTATCCCAGACCTTGCGCTGTTTCGCCGTGGGCGAACCCATCACCCACGTGCGCGAGATGTCCGATTGATAGCCGTGCACAGTGCAGCCCACGTCCATCAGGATGACCGAACCCTCGCGCACGGTCTGCGGTTGCTTGGAACCATGCGGATAGGCGCTGGCCTCGTTGAGCAGCACGAGCGCGAAGCCCGGCTCGCCGCCCAGCGCCGCGGTGGCGGCGTCAGTCATCGCGGCAATCTCGTCGGGACGCATGCCCGTGCGGACGTTGCCATGCACGTAGCGCAGCGCGGCCAGCGTGACGTTGTTGGCCGTCTGCATCAGGGCGAGTTCGGCCGGGGACTTGATCAGGCGAACGGCTTTCACCAGCGCATCGCCGGACACCACCTGGTAGGCGCCGGCGCTGGCCTCGCGCACGCCGTCGACGATGAACACACGCGTGGTGGGTTCGAACGCGATCGCGCCGGACCTCACGCCACGATCGCGCAACGCTTCGACGAGCCGGTCGAACGGGCTCTCGTGTTCGTTCCAGGTGCGCACGTCGCCGCCCACCGCCAGCGTCTCGCGCACGGAAGGCTCTTCGAACGCCGGCGTTACGACGACGACCTCGCCGCGCGCCGGGATCACCGCGGCCGTCGTGCGTTCGGAACGGTGCCATTGAACGCCGGTGAAGTAATCCAGGCTCGAACCCGACTCCAGGATCAGCGCGCCGACTTTCTGCTCCACCATCAACCGCTGCAGCTTCGCGATGCGCGCCATTCGTTCCGCAGCCGTGATGGGCTTTGCACCGACAGTCAGCGAGGTCAGGCCCGCCACGCCCGAAGGCGCCGCCAATGCCGATCCGCCTGGCAGCAGGAGGGCGCCGCTCGCGGCGGCGGCACTGAGGAAGTCGCGACGACGCATGAAGCCTCCGGATGCATTGCGGAAAGGATGGCCCGCAGTATGAGGCCGGAGCGGCGATGAAGGTGCCCTGCCCGACGTCGCGGCGACGCGCCCCGGGTGCGCTGCGCTCGCCCGGGCTGCTGTTATCTGGTCGGCGGAGGCGGAGGAACCACGATGGTCCGGCCGATGAGATAGTCCGAGGGGAACCCTTCCGGCAGCTGCGTGCCATGGCGCAGGAAGTCGACGACCGGTCGCAGCACGGGCGACCGAAGACTCTGTTCCTTTCGGTTCGGATCGTAGAACCCTTCGACATCGAGGATCGACCCATCGCTTGACTTCAACTCGATCGCGTCGGTCGTCGAGTCGGTCGCCACCAGGTAGTGATTGCCCACGGCCAGATTCACGCCCCCGCACCACGCGGTGCGGAATCGGATTGTGCGGAAATTGCTTGAGTCGCCCTTCAGATCCTGAAGAGGCTTGATGCCCCGATCAGCAAGCCTGTCGGGATCGACGGACCAACGCGACCAACTCAACCAGCAGCAGGGTCACGATGCTGGCTGGTATCGCGATCATCAGAAGCCAGGGCGCCACGTTCCAGTATTCGGCAGACTTGGTCGTCGCGCCGCCTGCAAGCATGAGCGTCAGTGCAACCCAGAAAGGAAGCAGGCCAAGTACAAGTCGCGCCTTCAGGCTCGCCCCCTTTCCGCCGCCGGGTTTCGGGCCAGTGAGCAACGTCGCGAGAAGCCCCGCCGGTGGCGCGATTGCGGTCAAGAGCAAGGCTCCAATCCAGGACCGTCGCTTTCGATGCGCGATGTAAGCAGCGATCAACGGAAGGCAAACCCAGATCGCCAGATAGGTGATGTCCATATCCGCCCCTCTCCCTGATTTGAACCCGACTGCTTAGCGGACGAATGCCGCTTTGGGTCGGAAGCGGACATTAGCACTCCCGGAGCGGCCCGCCCGGCACCAATGTCCGCTAACGGCCAAGAGCGGACACCGACGAGGAACTAGGCGCAGCCCTGCGTTCTGTTTGGCCGGGAATGCCGCCATTCGATGCTGCGAAGTCAGACCTGCGTCACCCTTGCCGAATACATGCGGCGCCTGTTGCGGCCTCACACTCGTCTCACGTTGTGGCGCGCATGCTTCGGCGGCATCGCGACGCAATGTCGTGACGGCCACTCAGCCGCGCTGCACGACCCACTCCCCATCCGCACTGAGCCCCATCGCCCCTGCCATCGGCAGGGGTCAGGCTTCGGCCATCTTCGATTCCGTGCGCCACTGCGGATCGCCTTAAAAGGCAACCATCATGAATACCATCAACAGTTCCCCCAACAATAAGAACATCGTCGACACCGCCGCTGCCAATGGCTCGTTCAAGACCTTCGGAAAAGCCATCGATCGTGCAGGCATGGCGGATACGCTGCGGGGCGCAGGCCCCTTCACGGTGTTCGCACCGACTGATGCGGCATTCGAGAAGCTTCCGGCAGGTAAGCTGGACAACCTGTTCAAGCCCGAAAACAAGGAAGAGCTCGTGTCTCTGCTCAACTACCACGTCGTGAGCGGTCGCAAGACCGTGGCTGATGTCGGCAAGTGGGAAGCGGCCAGGACGGTCAACGGTCAGGCTGCCCCGATCGTGTTCGCCAACGACCAGGTCAGCATCGACGGCGCGCTGGTGACCTCCGCCGATATTGGTTCCAGCAACGGTGTCATCCACGGCATCGACAAGGTCAACATTCCGACCAAGCAATAACAGCGTCGGATTGACACTGAACGGCGAGGCTTGCCTCGCCGTTCCTTATTCTCTGGAGAGGCAATGTCGTCGTTGCCGGTCGCCGACCAGCGGGAAGAGCAATCGCTCCTCCGGGTCACGAGTAAGTAACATCAATTGGCGCACTCTCTAGTATCACTACGACGCAACGTCGTATCGGCCACTCAGCCGCGCAGAACGCCCCGCTCCCACCTACTCTGAGCAATCGCCTCTAATGTCGGTCGGAGGTCGGACATGCCTTGCCTCTGTGGCCTCACCTCAACACAGCAGCCGATCGCCGCCGAGCTACGAGCTTCGTTCCTAAGAGGCACAGGTGACGACTGGACGGAGATGATCATGAACGGTGCAACTGCCCCGTTGTTCACAGACGTTCTCAAATCGATACCGAGATTCTTCGGCATTCGGCTCGACGCCAGACCCGCCTACCACATGGAAGATATCGTCGGGCCAGTCGAGATCAGGCGTTACGCGCCTGCCTTGTTTGTGCATACGTCTGCGGAGGGAAGCCATGACGCCGCCGTCCGTGTCGGGCGCGAGAGGCTTGAGGATTACATCTACGGTGAAAACGAAAGCCTGGAGAAGATGGAGATGACGTACCCGACATATCAGGCTGACGGCGAGTCCACGATGTTCCCTTGTGCGCTGCGCCTCCGCGAAATGCACGGCTGGAGAGTTGCATTCTTCCTGTCCAACAATCTCGCCGCCGGCGAGGCCCCCCTCCCCGATGATCCGACGATAAGAGTTCATGAGTCACTGGAAACTCTGGTTGCCGTCCTTGGATACCGCGGTGCCGATACGGAGCAGAGCCGATCCGCTGCCAAGCGAGAGTTGATGCACGTACTCTCAGGGTCAAAGTGGGCGGCAGACGATCAGGTGTATTGGGCGACGTATGACCAGGCGTTCTCTATTCCGTACCTCAAGAAGAATGAAGTTCACGTCCGCGTGGCGAACTCCAGGAGGGAGGTTCTGGTCTCGACCAAGGTCGATGAGGCCTGCAACAGCAACTGTACAGCCGCGAATCAATCCCAGCCTTTTAGTACGCTCCCGGAGAACTGAAATGCAAATCTTCATGAATGAAAAAACCAATTCAAGCTTCTTACGCCCCATCCCCGAGGACGATCTAGCATTGCAGCGAGCCGAGAACGAAGGACTGCCTTTCCTGTCGCGACGTGATGAAGCGAGCCGCCTATTTGCTCGCGTGTCGATGAGCCTGAGAAAGGGGCTTGCTCCAGCCGCCAGGGGGGACTTGCTGACCCTTGAGGAGCTCCTCGCTGCGGTCAAAGCAGTGACACAAACCGACACAATTCTGCGCCAGCAATGCGCAACTCTTATTGCCCTCTTAACATCCGACATCAGGGATGCGAAGCAATTTTCGCTGGATAGCTGTCTACGTGCCAAGCCGCTGCACGATTGGCGCGAGCGCTACAACGGCTTAGAGGTGCTGCGATGACCTTCGCCTAGCCGGATCACCATTGCCGGTTGTTTGAGGGAGGTCTGGCCTCGTTCAGGGGATCTGCGAGTGGGGGGCAGCCTAAGCTCTTCAACTCATCAATGTTCGCTTAGCGTGAGCCGCTGGGGATTTGACCGACTCGGTCAACGCGATGGCGTCGAATCTGACTTCGCAGTGCGAAACATTGCCGAAGTGACCACGGCGATAGCGAAGGGCGACTTGTCGCGCAAGATCACCGGGGACTGCCGCGACAATGCCGACGTGCTCAAGGTGCGCGCTGAAGACGACATACTCGTTCTTCAGCTTCGGGGCCGCGCCGTCGATCCGCGCGACGACATTGCGCGAATGCACCGGCGTGATCTCCCAGGGGTCGCAGCATGGATGACCGTTTCGGGTCATAAGCCGACATCAGCATCGTCCATACCACCGAGAGGCGGTACCCATTCACCGCAATCACGCGGCGCAATTACCTACGTTAACGTCCGGATGCGCAATGTCCGCCATCAGCTATGAGGCCGTGGTGGCAACGAATCTCTTCCGTATCGCAAGGAGGCCGCGAACGAGTCGCTGAATGATCCATCACGCGCGTCACTGCCTTCTCACTGCCCATCGTGGATGGTGCTCGAAGATGAGATCAAAGCCATGGCCCGCGACATCCTGAAGACCCTCAAGGACGAGCATGACGCTGTACGCGCGCTCTTCGAGAGAATGAACGACACCACAGACCGTGCGGCGCAGAAGCGCAGCACGCTCCTCGAAAGCATCGAATCGAGCCTGCTTCCCCATGCGAAGTGGGAAGAGCTGGTGTTCTATCCCGCATTCAAGGAGCGAGCGGACCGCGACGGCCTGGTCACCCACGCCGAAGCCGTATCCGAACACCATGCCGTGGAACATTCCGTTATCCCGGAAGTCCATAAATCTGACATCGACACGCCCGAGTTCGCTGGCCGCGTGAAAGTCTTCGGTGAGCTGATTGACCACCATGCCAGCGAAGAAGAAAAGACCATGTTCAAGATGGCCAAAGGCATGTTCTCCGCGCAGGAACGCGAGCAGTTCGACATCGACTACGAAGAATGGAAGAACACGCCGGAAGCGGCCGCGGCTGCAGTTCAGTTCGACCAGACTCGCGGTTCCGAACGCAAACGGGCGTAACCGAGCCGACTGCCACAGGCCGTCATGGAACCCAATCGTGGTTCGTGAAGGGACAATGGATTGTCCCTTTTTTGCGTTTCAGCCAATCGGGCCTGCCGCGTTCGACGAACGGCCAGAACGCGTACGCACCCGGAGTCTCATCGGGGCATCCGCATCGTGAATGAAGTGGTATCGGCCGAAGACCTGGCGATTACGTCGCCACCATGGGCCCTCACGATCTCGCGCACGATGAATAAACCCAGCCCAAGGCTGGCTTGCTCGCCGCTCATCGCCGCACGCGGACCTCGTTTGAGCGGATCGAACAGCGCGGCGAGCGCATCGGACGAGAGCGAGGCGCCCTTGTTTCGCACGACAACCGTCACGTCGTCCTCGCTTCCCTCCAGTGCAACCAGGATAGGGGCGTCCGCGTCACCGTACTTCGCTGCATTGGTGACAAGATTGCTCAGTGCTTCGCGCATTCGGGAGGCGTCGAACCGGCCTCGCGTCTGTCCTGCCGCATCAAACCGGATGTCCACCGAGGGCAGTGCGGCCTTGAGCAGGTCAATCTCCTCACCAAGCGGTTCCCGCAGATCACCTTCGGTGCGGACGACCCGAATTCCCATGCCCAGCGTCGCGCGGCTGTAGTCCAGAAGATCGTCGAGCAGCTTGCTCATTCGCTGGCCGCTTCGAATGATTCGATCGGTGTGCTCGGAGAAGGGGATGTCCTGCGTCATACGCGACATGAGCTCGGATGTGATGACAATGACGCTAAGAGGGCCACGCAGGTCGTGACCCAGCACCCCGAGGAACACCTGCCGCCACAACTCCGATTCCTTCGAAAAGTCGGCGACCGATTCAGCCACTGCCTGATCGATCGCTTCGTTGAACCGCGTGATGTCCTCAATGGCGTTGTGAGTCACCGGATGATCGGCCGCCCACAGGCGGAGCACGGCAGCACGAAGCGCACGGTACTCGGCCACCATCTGATCCACATTGAAGCCGCCCTTGGCCCTGAGACGCCCATGGGATCTGGCGGCGGACGGGAACCCGTCCGGCGGGATCGCGCGTCCCTCTGATTTGGCCTGTTGCGCCTGGGCATTCTGCGACGTTCGCAGGTCCAGCACGATGGCCGCGAGTATCTCGGGAATGTGGTCTCGCAGCGCGACAGCATCCAGGTGTACCCCGTCCGGCGCCTGTGTCGCAGCGAACACCACAGCGCCGTCCACGATGAGCGATGCGTTGATTTCAATGTAATCGGCAAGCCGCATGGGGTATCCGTCGGGTCAGGTGCGGACTTCGTGCCGCGAGTTCGCATCGGTCCGTCGCACTAGGCCCTCAGTTCATGCAGCGCACGAAACAGGTGCGCAAGGTCGTAAGGCTTTCGCAGGTACGGCGCTTCCGAGAACACCGGGGGCATCAGGTCCGGATCGCGGGCACTGGTGAACATGAACCTGAGTCCGATCTTTCCAAGATGGTGTGCCAGGTCAAAGGACAGCTCGTCGCCAATCTCCACGTCAAGCAATGCGACGTCGAACGCGGTCTCGTCCCCGAGCGCGATGAAGGCCTCGGCGACCGTCAGCACATGGACGATGTCGTGGCCTTCGGAATCCAGAGCCATCACGACGGTGGCGGCCATCATCGGGCTGTCTTCAAGCAAGAGTATGCGCACAGTATCCCCATGCAGCGTCGCAGCCGACGCCTCGTCTGCCTAGTGGAAAGCGAGTTTTCTACGCGCCAGTGGCGACAGACGGGCGAGCATGTCGGCCACGCCATCCAGCGTGTAGGGCTTGGAAAGGAAAAGGGCGTCACTCGGATAGCCCGTCACCGACTGTGGATCAATGCTGGACGCGAAGCAGACCAGATGGCCGGCAACGCGCAGCTGTTCACCGACCTCCAGCGTGGAGGCGCCACCCACATTCAAATCCAGGATGAAGGCGTCGTAGGGGATGCGTGCGATCAGCTCTGCGGTGGATTCTATCGAGCAGGCAACATCGGCTTCATGACCCAGCGAGGTCAGCGCCTCGCTGACCTGCTCCGCGGTGGCAGCACAGTCTTCAACCAGAAGGATTCGCATGTCGGGCCTCATCTCGCAGCGGGAGCTGCACGGAGGCTCGGGGGACAGGACCAGGGTGAGTCCGATGCATCAAGCAAGGTACACGCTCGGCCACGCAAAGAGGTGATGGGTCGTTCATGACGTTGAACGCCGCGGTCTGTGCGTCGGCTATTCGACATGCAACGCGGGTAGCGCGCGTCTTGTGCGACTGGCTTTGCTCCCTCGTTCAACGGGAGCGTCGACTTCGGACGCGGTCCGCAGTGGGTTGCCAGTTGTGCCGCTTGAAGCGGTTCGGCGTGTCCGAAGGAACGTTGTGCCGGAATGCCGGCCGGCCTACTGTCCGGCCAATGCAGTGGGCTCATCGCCCAGCGAATGCCGGGGAAGGTCGATGGTGAATACGCAGCCAGTGTCGGGAACGTTACGCACACTCAGCAGCCCAGCGTTGGCCTCGATGCTCCTGCGGGAGATGGAGAGCCCCAAGCCCAGGCCGCTTCTGTCTTGGGCCTGCTGAGTGAACGGCAGGAACATCTTCTCCGCGTCACCCGATGGAAGGCCGCCACAACGGTCCTCCACATCAATGAGGATGCGATCCGCCACGGCGTAAGCGTTGACGCTGATCTCGGTGTGCGGGTGCGAGAACTTGAAGGCGTTCTGCAGCAGGTTCCCGGCGGCCGCCAGGAGCAGGTCACGATCCACGTCGACGGCCAGCGACCGGTCCACGTTGGATACCTTCAGTGTGAAACCACGTATGTCCGCTTCCAGCGACGCGGACAGCCTGAGCTCGGCGAGGAAATCGTGGGCGGAGAACAACCGGCTCTGGAGTGGCAGACCGGCGGTCATCCGAACCTCGGCGAGAGACCGGTCGATCAGGTTGCCCAGGTTTACCAGCGAACGCTCGAGGATGCCGCCGGTGGCACCGGTGACACCCACGCCTCCATTCCGGATGGCGGAAAGCGCCAGCGTCGCCGTCGCCAGCTGGTTGCGCAGCTCGTGGGCAAGGAATCCCAGCCGTGCGTTCAGATCATGCACGTGCTGGTCCGCGACCACGATGTCGCGCTGATATCCGAACTCGGTGACGGCATTGGCTATCGCATTGTCGAGACAGCGATTGAGGATCCGGAACTCGTCCACTTCGATCTGCGCATAGAGCTCGAACGCGAGATCAGTGATCGCCTGGCAGAGGTCGCCGTAGTCGTGGACCACTTCTTCGACAGTAAACCCGTGCTGCATCAGTTCCTTGCCATGCCGGGCCGCCGTATCGCCTATCTCGGACAGCGCCGGCTTGCCGCCACCGGCACGCCCCGAGACGCGTCGGCTCTGCAGCGGATCGGCGGTCTGCTCGAGTTCAAGTGTCTTGATTACCTGTTCGAGGAACACGGAAATGCCGTGTTCCAGCTCAGCGCCCGGAACGCCATAGGCGGATCTGGCCTGGACCTTCACCATGCATCGGGCGGCCAGTTCGTCCCGGTTCGCGATGAGAAAGCGATGCATCATCACAACACCCTACGCCCAATGCCCGACCACGCCATGCGCGCGGCCTGCGCTCATCGGCCGCACGCCTGTGTCGCTGACGATGTCCGCTATCGGTTTTCCATGTCCCGAAGACGCTCGTCTTGAGGTCGATAGCACCATTGCGCTATCGCTCGTGATAGACCGAGTAAGGGGTCGAGTAGAGTCGCCAAAGCCTCAATGCGCCGCCTGCGGCAACGGCGAACCCAATCACGAACAGACCAACCGGCAGCCAGGCGAGAACCTCGATGATCGGTCGCAGGAAGCTACCCGCCCTCTGGTCTATCGCTGCGAGCACGCCCGAACCCATGAGCGCCACGAGGGCGACAGCCGCGCCCCTCCATACACGAACACTCGCCTTTCGCTCCGTCTTCCGATGCCACCGGTTAAAGTCCACTGGGTCACCTCTGTGAGTGCCCGCAGTAGGCCTGACGAAGATAAACGAGCGCGTGACGAGACGAGACGGTCACGCACGTCTTCCCGACGCGCTTGCGGGCGCCCAGTGACTACTTCTGCTCACCGTTTTCGGCGTCCTCGCCGTCGTGCTCTTCATCCAGCTGCCCGCGGACGCCAGTGCGCCGGTCTTCGTTGTGTCCGGCTACAGGTCCTGCTGGCTCTTCCGGACGCTGCGACTGTTGCTGGTTGCCTGGACCTATGCGCTGCTTATCGCGTTCATTGACGCTACCCATCTCGCTCTTCCAGGTGTGTCGGCGAAGCGCCGAGCATCAACACTGCGCGCGTGGCCGTCAGCATGCAGTGACGCGGCTGTGCACAGCCAACTCAGCGGACAAGATGGGCCGGGGTGGTTTCGGCAGAGCCTGCTCCCCGTGTCGGTTGCTACGTTCGATCAACTCACCGGTACGCGAGATGAACCGAGTTCGGCGGTTTCGCGATGGCACGGGAAATGGGGCCATAGTGTCAGTGCCCACGACCCACAGTCGTCAAAGCCGCAGGTGCGCCCCCCCTCGCGCGACTGTGACCTCCCATGGAGGCTCACCCAGGGGTGGAACAACAACAATGAAAACCATCATCGAGATGTTCTGGTCCGCGCTTGCTGAAGCAGTCAGGTCCCTAGCAGCGCCCCGCCCATCGTGCTCGCCTGCCCCGATTCGGGAGGGATGGCCGGCGTTGCCCCCGACACGAACAGAGGCTAGGGCACCAGCGCGCCTCAGGTCATCAGGAAACCGTCGCAAGACGCTCCGGTGATGTCCTCCATGGCTACTTGCCGGGATGGCCGCTTTGGGTCCGGAAGCGGACACTAGCATCGCCGGGGCCACTTCAATCGGCCGCTATCGGCCAGAAGCGGACGTTGGCGCCGTCATCGCCCTCGACCTGGCTAACCGACATCGCGCCGCCACAGCTCGGCCAACTACGACGGCCGCAACGTATGCGCTGAAGTCGCTGAATCGGATATCCGAGAGGCGTCCCAAGACGCGGCGATAGTCGCTCTTTGAACCATCGATAGCCCCGCAGTAGCAGTCCCGATTACCTTGGATCGTGCTGGACCACACGGAAGCGGCCCTACACCTCCACCATCCGGCGCCGACGGACGGTAGCGGGCACGACACTTTACCTACGCGTTAGAGCGTACGGTGCAATGATGATGCATCGCTTCCTAATCGCTAATCGGGATGAACTGGCAGCTCGATGCAGGGTGAAGGTGGAGGCGAGATCAGTACGTGGCGTGTCAGGCGCGGAGCTGGAACACGGCATCTCCGTATTTCTCGATCAGGTGGTCCGGACGCTGGAACTTGAGCGGACCGCAGATCCGCTGCAAAGCCGACGCATTTCGGGCCGCGCCGGCGGCGGCAAGCCGACCCTGTCGGAGATTGGCGACACCGCGGCCCAGCATGGCAAGGAATTGATGCAGCACGGCTTCACTGTCGAGGAGGTGGTCCACGACTACGGCGACCTGTGCCAAGCCATCACCGATCTGGCCTTCGACCTGGATGTGCAGATCGAAGTGGACGAGTTCCGGATTCTCAATCGCTGCCTGGACAATGCGATCGCCAATGCAGTCACCGAGTTTGGGTATCAACGCGATATCGTGGTCGCGGACCAGCACGCTCATGATCTGAATGCGCGGCTCGGCTTTCTCGCCCACGAACTGCGTAACCAGCTGTCGACGGCGACGCTGGCACTTTCTGTGATCAGGAATGGGAGCGTGGGCATCTCCGGTGCGACCGGTGGCGTACTTGAGCGATCCCTGGTCAATTTGGGCAACCTGATCGATCGCTCCCTGGCCGAGGTCAGGATGACCGCTGGCCTGCCACTTCAGAGCCGACTGTTCTCCGTCCACGACTTCCTGGCGGAGCTCAAGCTTTCCGCCTCCCTGGAGGCCAATGTGCGCGGGTTCACTCTGAAGGTATCTGACGTGGATCCCTTGCTAGCCGTCGAGGTGGATCGCGACCTGCTGCTCTCGGCAGCCGGGAACCTGCTGCAGAATGCCTTCAAATTCTCGCACCCACACGGCGAGATCAGCGTCAATGCCTATGCTGTGGCTGATCGAATCCTCATCGATGTTGAAGACCAATGTGGCGGTCTGCCTTCGGGTGATGCGGAGAAGATGTTCCTGCCCTTCACCCAGGCAGGCCAGGACAGAACTGGCTTGGGCCTGGGACTGTCCATCTCACGCAGCAGCATCGAGGCCAACTCGGGTGTGCTGAGCGTACGTAACGTGCCTGGCACCGGATGTGTGTTCACCATCGACCTTCCCCGGCATGCGCTGGGCGATGAGCCCGCCACGAACGCGGAGCGGTAGAATCGCATCGCAATATGCGGCTCAAGACGTTCCGGACCGGCCGATAGCGGAAATTGCTGCGAATCTGGGGCTAGTCACTCGAATTGGGGGCGTGCGACACCGCGTAGTCGACTAGCTCAGCCGTCCAATCCTCCGCAAAGGCCTGGCATCGATCAGCAATGTAGTCGCTGCCTCGAGCATACGAAGGCACCATCGGTTTGCTTATCGACGCGTCGTCCAACACCGCCTTCCAAGATGCGAGTGCGACGCTCGGATCAGGATGGGTGCGAAGCGTCGCGCGCAACGCCTGTCGCAGAATGTAGACCTGCGCCTGCAGGTCACACAGGGCCTCTTCCGTTACTCGATCCATAGGCACCTCGAGCAAGACGCGGCTGCCCGTCAAACGATGGGCAGCCGCACAAAGGTTACTGACTAATGACCGATCCGACTTGAATTCGCCGCGGCGTTGTCTCGGGCCGCTTCGGAATTACGATCTTTAGGACGCCGTTATCGCCCGAGGCGGAGATCCCTTCCGGATCCGCGCTTTCAGGCAACGCAAAGCGGCGGTGAAAGCTACCTTGACGCCTCTCAATACGGGAGAAGCTCTCGGTATCCGACGTGGCTTCGCTGCGCCGTTCGCCCTTGATCGTCAGAATTCCTTTGTCCATCTGCACCTCGATGTCCTGAGGCGGCACCCCGGGAAGATCCGCATAGAGGACGAACTGGCCGGCCTCCTCCTTGATGTCAACGAGGGGTATCCATTGGCTGGTGACAATCGACGACTCATCGGAAGATCCGTTCTCGAACATGCCCCGTTCGATGAGACGGTCGAACATTTGCCGGAGCGGATCCTGAGACAGGCCTTGGTTGGGCCACTGGGGGATGCGAACCATCGTGTTCATGGCTAGGTCTCCAATTGGCGGTGTGGACGGTCGCCCGTCCGAAACGCAAATAGGAGCGCGGTGAGGTGATTCAAGGGGCCCAAAGGCAGCACAAGGCGCCACTCAGCGTTCGTTTAGAGAGGATGAGCGCCCACTGCGCTAGAAGATTGCGCGAGCCGCCGGACCGGGCAAAATTCGGCGACATCACCGCTGGGGATTGGTGAATGCAGCTAGGTCGTGACGAGCGGACCGGCGCTTGCCGCGTTGGACGAGGCCATGGTTATGTTGCGCGCCGAGTATCCCGGCCAGGAAGAACTCAGGGCGGCGCACCGGCAATAGGTGCCAAGGGAGAGCCCGTCACTCTCCCTTTGCACCCCTCCCCCACCTAACCTTGGAACTAGAGACCCGGGGTTGGCACACCGTAGCGGTGCAGTATTTCGTCCACCGCGATCCGGACCTCGTTCGGGGCCTCCGCGCTACTAATCATTGGCCCGATATAACACGTGAACGCCGACAGGATGTCCTCCTGGGGCACCGCCTCGATGATCACCGGCACCATTGCTTCGAACGCTTCGAGATCGTGGCTATGCGCGTCAGTCATGACCCTCATCTCCCATTGAAGGTTGATCTTGAGGCAGTAAATTTTCCGCAGGGATCGTTAATCGAGCGTCAAATCGCGGCGGATTCCGCGTGCTGCGAATCGGCCAGCAGCGCTAGTATTTGAGGCGCCCTCACGGACCTATTCCAATGTGCTACTCCGCTTAGATCTGGGCAGACTGCTAGTAGTTCTGCGTCACCGCCGAACCCCAAAGGCCCCGGTTCCTCGGGATGCGCCCCCCCCCCACCTGACGCGCGCCCGTCCTACCACGCTCGGGCAACCAAGGGCTCGATACGTCCCCGCCTGCCTCTTCGGCCAGCTTGCGCCAAACAGCGGCCTCTTACTCATTGGGCGCATAGGCCGCGCCGATCGTTCCCAAGACCAAGCCCAAGGGAAGGTCCGCCAGTTCGGCAAGTCGCATGCAAGTCATCGGGCTCGGGTGGCTGTTCCCGTACCGCCAGTTGGAAACAGCCGGCGATCCAACGTTCAGAACGCCAGCGAGCTCTCGATCCGACGACATTCCTTGGCGAGTGCGCGTCAAGTCGAGGAGACTGTTCACGCTGAACGACAGGCCGTCGGGCTCGGCTACTGTACGAGAATGTGCGCTCTACGGCTGTCAATCTCTCGAAGGACTGAACGGAACGCGTTCGCCGCTGCGGACTCGTCGTCCCGAGACTGAAGCATGGCCAAGACCTCAGTTTCGTACCCGTTTAGCTGCTGCAGCGACATCTGTGCGATCGCGCGCGAGAGGCACTTAGTCAGGGCGCCGAAGAGCTCAAGCATCGATTCGCCGTCATCTGCCATGGTGCCAAACTCCCGAGCTGCGGGTGCAATACTCGCACGTTTGCGATGCTGCGCCCTCTTCGGTGTTACCGGCGCGAGCGGCGCCTGCGGAGATGTGTGGTTGAGATTGTCTGCCCCCTGCTCCCCACGAGATGGGTGAATGGGTCTCCCACCTGTCCGACTGCCTCACGGATCCGCACCTCCCACTTGTTGGCCCATGCGGACATGTAGCGGACTGCCTGTTCCTCCGTATCCCGGAACTCATAGCGCGGTAGTCCAGCCGGATTGATGCAGATCCGCCACGGCGGATTCGAGTCGTAGTTGGCGGGAGTTGCTGTGGCGATCACACGTTCGCCTAGATACAAGCCTGGCCCGCCTGTGTATTGCTCAAAGTGGAAGCCGTCTGGAAGCATGAGATCATGCTACGGGCGCGTGTCGCATGGTCTGAGACCGCTGATCGCCCACTAATGTCCGCTACCGGCCATTAGCGGTCACTGGCGGCCGATTCACTTTGGGCGACATAGCTGGCATACGAGCGAAACAGCCGGCTGCTGCCAATAACTGCCAGTACCGACGCCACCACCAGCAGCACCGATGAGACGTACAACACGATCCAGTACACGGGCACTGGTAGTCGGACGGAATACAGCACAAGCCCCAGAACGCAGTAGAGAACGCCCAGCACGCTTCCTGCGACAAGCAGTCGAAAGAACGAATGTCCGTGACGCCGCAGCGCATTCGCTTGCAACCAAAGGATCGCGCACTGGGTCAACAGGCCGATACATGCCAAGACCAAGCCGATCAAATACACGAGTTTCATCCCCTGTCCCTTTCCCTTACTTGAGCGAACTCAGCACGCGCCGTCCGAGGCCAGCAGCTTGGCCACTTCGCGCAGCAGCCTCTGCCCGTCGTAGGGCTTTGTCATGATCGGGCAGTCCTGATACATCTCGGGAATGCCTTCGGCGCCGTAGCCGGTGACGAAGACGAACGGCACGTCCAGCTGGCGCAGTTTCAGCGCCACCGGGAAGACGTAGGTGCCATTGATGTTGACGTCGAGCAAGGCCGCATCCACGCGGTGGTCATCGACGAGCTTCAGCGCGTTGGTCACGCGCGAGGCCTTGATGACGGAGTAGCCCGCCAGGACGAGCAGGTCCTCGGCCATCAGCGCCAGGTTCATCTCGTCCTCGACGATCAGGACGATGCTCATCCGCCGCTTTCCGTATACACCAGCGGCACGTCGATGGTGCACACAACGCCCGAGGGGTCGAACTCCAGTTTCACCGTTCCATCGAGTTCGAACCCCAGGCCTTCGGTGAGCAGCCGTGTACCGAAGCCCCGCGACGACGGTTCGTGCACCGGCGGGCCGCCCCGCTCCATCCAGCGCAGGAACAGGCGCTGCTCGCCGTCCTGGTCCCGGATTTGCCACTGCACGTTCACCTTGCCACCGGGAACCGACAGCGCGCCGTACTTCACCGCGTTGGTGGTCAATTCATGCACCGCCATCCCCAGCGCCAAGGCCGCCTTGGGTTCCAGCTTGAGGGGCTCGCCGGCAATCTCGGCGCGTTCGCTGCCTTCCTGCCAGAACGGTTCCAGCTCGGCCGACACCAGCTCGTGCAAGCCGACTCCGCTCCAGGTGTCGGCCGCCAGCAGGTTGTGCGTGCCTGCCAGCGACATCAGGCGCGGGACGAACGCTTCTTCGAATGCATCCAGCGACGGCGCCGTCGACAAGGTCCGCAACGCGATGGCGTGGACACCCGCGAGCGTGTTCTTCACGCGGTGGTTGAGCTCGCGCAGCATCCACTGGGTGTGTTCGTCGGCGCGCTTGCGGTCGCTGATGTCGCGGGCGATGACCGAGCCCAGGATGACGTGGCCATTGCGGTCCTTCACCGGGGAGCACGTCATCGCCACGTCGAACTCGCTGCCATCGAGTCGAACTCCGACGAACTCGGTTTCCTGCGGCTCCTGTTCCTTCACGCACTTGGCCAGCATGTCGGCCAGCGTTGCGGCCATGTCCGCGCGGACCAGGGTCGACAGCGGCTTGCCGAGCGCCTCTCCCGCCGAACGGCCGAACAGGCGTGCGGCGCCCGGGTTCCAGCTGGTGATGGTGCCGTCCGAGGTATGGCTGATGATGGCGTCCCTGGACGACTCCACCAGGGCCGCCAGCTGGCCGCGTTCGAACTCGTGCTGCTGGCGATCGGTGATGTCCATGAAGGTCAGCACGACGCCATCGATGACGTTGTCCAGCGTGCGGTACGGGCGCAGGCGCAGCAGGAACACCGACCCGGTCGTGGCGCTGCGCAGTTCTCGCTCGACCATCGCCAGCGTGCGCAGCACCTGCCTCACGTCGCGCTGCATGTCCGTGTATTCGATGCGCGCGTTGATGTCGGTGATCGGGCGACCCCGGTCGCTGTCACGCAGGTGGTAGAGCTCGGTGACCGCGGGCGTGAAGCCGGTGACGCGAAGGTCGGTGTCGAGGAACAAGGTCGCGATCTGCGTGCTGTCCATCAGGTTCTGCAGGTCGCTGTTGATGTGCATCAACGTCGCGTTCTTGCCGTGCAGCTCGGCGTTGACCGTCTGCAGCTCCTCGTTGATGGACTGCATTTCTTCCTTCGAGGTTTCCAGTTCCTCGTTGGAGGACTGCAGCTCCTCGTTGACCGACTGGTATTCCTCGTTCGCCGACTTCAGTTCCTCGTTGACCGTTTCCTCGCGCTCAATGGCGACCTGCAACTGGCGCCTGACTTCTTCCAGCTCGCGTTCCATCGCCTGGAGCCGCGCGCTTGCCGCACTGCCGGTTTCCGGCGATCCGGCGCGGGGCTTGTCATCGCTCGCGGGCGCTGCGTGCGACGGCGGATGCTCGATCTCGACGAACGCCAGCGCATACAGGCCCGACGGTCCCTTCCCACGCTCGATGTCGGCCAGGGGTTCGACGATCAGGCGCACGCTCTGGCGATTGCGTCCGATCACCACCGACAGGTCGTCCTTCACCACCGTGTCCTGGCTGGCGAGGGCTTCCTGCAATGCCGCGCGTGCCGAACCCCGCAGCCCCTTGTTCAACAGGCTGAAGAGATTGAGGCTGGCCGCACCCGAGGTGGGGCTCAGATACCGCCCCGTGTCGCCGGCGAAGCGCAGGACGTCGTGGTTGGCGTCGATCACCACGTAGGCCGGGAAGTGCTTTTCGAGCGCACGCCGGGCGCTGCGATCCACGGGCCCTTCGCCATCGATGCGGTTGCCTTCGGCCGCATTCGGCGCGTTGAAAGGCGCGATGCGCTCGCGATCCGGAGGCGGCATCGGCCGTGCGCCGGGCACTTCGCTCTGGCGGACGTAGAGCCGGTGCTTCTTGTCCTGCACGCTGAACAGGCTCGCGGTGCGCGCCAGGCTCTCGGACGGACCGAGCAGCATGAAACCACCGGGCTTGAGGGCGTAATGGAACGTCCTGAGCAAGCGGTCCTGCAGGTCCGAGTTCATGTAGATCAGCAGGTTCCTGCACGACACCAGGTCGAGCCGGGAAAACGCGGGGTCCCGGATCGCGCTGTGCGTGGAGAAGATGCACATCTCGCGCAGCGACTTGGCGACGCACAGGTCGTCGCCGTCCTCGGTGAACCAGCGCTCCTGGCGTTCCTTCGACAGTCCCGGCTGCGGTTTGCGATAGCGCCCGGCCCGCGCCGCAGCCAATGCGCGTTCGTCGATGTCGGTGGCGAAGATCTGCACCTTCGGTGCGCCGCGAATGCCGGCCATCGCTTCCTTCAGCGCAATGGCGATCGAATACGCTTCCTCGCCCGTCGCGCAGCCCGGAACCCAGACACGCACCACGTCCGAAGCGCCTTTCCCCGCCAGGATCGCCGGAATCGCGATCGCTTCCAGCGCGGCGAACGCCGGCGGGTCGCGAAAGAATTCGGTCACGCCGATCAGCAGTTCGCTGAAGAGCGCCTGCACTTCGTCGGGATCCTCGCGCAGCGTGACGAGGTAGTCGGCCGCCGTGGTTGCCTGCCGCACCTGCATGCGACGCTGCACGCGACGGACCAGCGTCTTCGATTTGTACTGGCTGAAGTCGTGCCCCACCTCCGTGCGCAGCACGTCGGTGATCTTCTTCAGGTTCGCCGCGAGGTCCTGTCGCGTTCCATCGGGACCCTTCTGGTCGCGCGTGGCAAGCAGGTGCTTGCGGTGTGCGAGCAGCCGCTCCGGCATCGCCTCCACCGGCAGCACCTCGTCGACCAGTCCCGTGGCGGCGGCGCTGGCCGGCATGCCGCTCATGGCGACATGGTCGAAACCTGCCTGCGCCATGGTGAGGCCGCCGTGCTCCTTGACCGTCCGCAGCCCGCGCGCGCCGTCGCTGCCCGTGCCCGACAGCACGATGCTGACCGCGCAGTCGCCCTGGTCTTCAGCCAGCGAGGTGAAGAACGTATCGATGGGCCATCGATACTGCCTTGGCGGCGCTGGCTTGCTGACCTGCAGCACCCGGTCGTGGATGGTCAGGGTCGCATCGGGCGGGATCACGTACACCTGCCCGGGCTCGACGACCATTCCGTCCGCCGCCTCGAGCACGGGCATCGAGGTATGCCGGCCCAGCAGGTCCACCAGCATGCTTTCGTGTTGGGGCGCCAGGTGCTGCACGAGCACGAAGGCCATGTCGGTGTCGGCGGGCATGCGGTTGAAGAACCCGCGGAAGGCCTCCAACCCGCCTGCGGAGGCGCCGATGCCGACGATCAGCGCCGCCGTGGGTGCCGACGGGGACTCCGACGTCCGTGTGGATGAGTCGGCTTCGCTTCGATTGCCTGAGGCAACGGGTTTGGTTGGCATCTGGAGATGTCGGGGTCTCGATAACGTCGGAAGTATGCGCCGAGCGGCAGAGCGGGCGCACACCGTTGCTTCACGGACGGCCCGGATGCGAGGGCGCGCGCGTTCGACCATGAGATTGCCGGTGAAGCTTTCATCGACTTGGGGCTTCCCGGAGATCGATACCTCCAGGCCGTATCGACCCGGGGCAAGATCGATCCTTTCGAGTTCCGTGGTGATGACCGCCGACTCAAGCCGGTCGTCTATGCGCCCCCGACGTTGATGCCCGCGGCGAAAAGCGTGCACAGCAGCGTCATCGCGGCCACCAGGCCCACCAGCAACGCCTGGCCCGATCGACGGCTCCCCTGCGCCCACACCGAGAACGCCAGATAGACGCCGGGGGCGGCGCCTATGTAGCGCGTCATCGACATGAGCGTGCCGGTGGACAACGGCGCCAGCACCGTGAACGCCGTGAACACCGCGATGCTCCGCCATCCCTTGCGCCAGCAGGTGACCGCGCTCGCGATGGCGAACAGCGTCATCGAGAAGTTCAGGATTTCCGCGTTCCACTCGGTCACCATCCGGTGCGGCCGCGACAGATAGCCCAGCAGCGCATCCCACGGCGGATGCAGTTCGCGCCCCCACGTCACCTGGATGTCCTTGAAAGCGAGCGGGTTGCCGGTGATGTGCCACAGATAGAGCATGAAGCCCGCCAGGCCCAGGCCGGTCAGCGCGATCTTCGCCAGGTCGGCGGGCCGTTGCCCGGAAGCGCGCCATTCCAGGAACGCGGCCGGCAACAGGAAGATGCCGTTGACGCGCGTCGCGCCGGCGATCAGGCCGCCCAGTCCGGCCAGCCACCATTGCCTGCGCGTCGCTGCAAGCAGCGACAACGTCGCCAGGGTGAAGAAGAGCGCCTCGGTCTGCGGCAACGAGGCGAAATAGCTGGTCGGCCAGAACGCGGCGAACAGCACCGCATCGTCCGCCGCCTGGTCGCTGGAAAGCAGGTCCTTCGCCAGATGCCACAGCAGGCACAACCCGGCGAAGAACAGCGCGTTGGCCACCAGCACGCCTGACCAGAACCACTCGCCGGTGATCGCCGCCGACGCCCGCCACAGCGTGGGATGCATGGGGAAGAACGCCCAGTTCGCCGAGCGCGTGGTATCGAACGCGCGCTTCTCGTATCCGTCCCTGGCGATGCCCAGGTACCAGGATGCGTCGTTGGCGTAGGCGAGACGACGCATGCCGTCGACGACGTTCTGCGCGCCGACCCGGATCGACACGTCGCGTTCGTTCCACTGGGACGTCGGAACGTTCGCGATCATCGGAACCAGCGTGAAGATGCCGAGCATCAGCACGCGCGACAGGACGAACGCCACCGCCACGTGCCGCAACCACGCCAGGCCGCCCGTCGTCGACGGTGCCTCGTGAACCACCACTGCCGCCATCCCTGGATCTCCCCGATGTCCCCATTGCGATCGCGCCTTCGCGGCAGGGCGAAGGCGTGCAGCGGCGATGGTAACCGCTCTTCCGGTGCGTGTTGGTCGCGAAGGAGCGCACAGTCATGGCGCTGGAGTGATCGGCGTCGAGGAAGGCGCATGCGGAATGTCCGCTTCGGGCCGCAGCGCCCGTGTCCGGTGTGCCGTTCCTGCCCGCAAGCGAGAGCAGGCGGCGAGCGGCCCGATGCGACCACGGGTCCGCGCTACTCTTCGGGCGTACCCACCGGAGTTTCCCGTGCGCCACTTCCTTGCCGCCCTCGCCTGCCTGGCCGCCGCGCCGGCGCTCGCCCAGAACGCCCCGCCGCCGGCGGAGAAGCCCGAACTGCACCAGATCGGCACCGCGCCTTCGGCCGCACGCATCGAAGCCGACGTCCGCAAGCTCGTCTCCTTCGGCACGCGGCATACGCTGTCCAGCCAGACCGATCCGGTGCGCGGCATCGGTGCCGCCACGCGCTGGATCCACGGCGAATTCGAACGCATCTCGCACGACTGCGGCGGCTGCCTGGACGTGCGCTACGTGAAGGGCACCGTGCAGGGCGAGCCGCGCATCCCGGGGCCGGTGGAGGTGGTCAGCGTGATCGCGATCCAGCGCGGCACGGCCGACCCGAACCGCTACGCGATCATGAGCGGCGACATCGATTCGCGCGTGAGCGACGTGATGAACGCCACCAGCGACGCGCCCGGCGCCAACGACAATGCATCCGGCATCGCCGGCACGCTGGAAGCGGCGCGCGTGCTCAGCAAATACAGGTTCCCCGGCTCCATCGTCTATGCGGCGCTCTCTGGCGAGGAACAGGGCCTGTTCGGCGGCAGGTTCCTCGCGCAGGAGGCTTCGATGCACGGCTGGCGCGTGCAGGCCGTGCTCAACAACGACATGATCGGCAACATCGCCGGCCTCAACGGCGTGGTCGACAACACCACCGCGCGCGTCTTCTCCGATGGCCTGCGCGCGGACGAGACCGCGGAGGAAGCACGCCAGCGTCGCTTCAGCGGTGGCGAGGTCGATTCGCCCTCGCGCAACCTCGCGCGCTACATCGACCGGATGGCCGACTACGTGCCCAACCTCGACGTGATGATGGTCTATCGCCTCGATCGCTTCGGTCGCGGCGGCCACCATCGCCCGTTCAACGACGCCGGCTTCCCGGCCGTGCGCGTCATGGAAACCAACGAGAACTACGACCGCCAGCACCAGGACCTGCGCACCGAGAACGGCCGCGTTTTCGGCGACACCATCGACGGGGTGGATTTCCCTTACGTCGCCAAACTCACCGCGCTCAACGCCGTAAGCCTGGCCGGCATGGCATTCGCGCCGCCGCCGCCGGCCAAGGTGACCGTCGAAGGCGCCGTGACGGCCGACACGACGTTGAAGTGGACGCGCCCCTCAAGCGCGCAGGCGCCCAACCTCGCCGGCTACAAGGTCTACTGGCGCCTCACCACCGACCCGCAGTGGACGCGCAGCCGCTGGGTGGGCGATGTCACGCAGTTCACGCTGGAGGACACGGTGATCGACAACTACTTCTTCGGCGTGGCGGCCGTGGCGAAGGACGGCACCGAAAGCCCGGTCGTGTTCCCCGGCGCGCCGGGCAGTTTCGGGGGCTACTGAGCGCCCGCCCCGGCCCGCTTCACGCAGCGGGCCGGCTACGCCCAAGGCCGCATTGGCGGTCGTCACGCGCGGTGCGATATAGAGTCCCACGCGGCGACACAGGGCAAGCGGGGTCATGGATCGCTCACGGGCGGGCACACGGATCACGACCTATCTGGCGAGTATCGCGGCATTGCCGATGCTCGCCATCGCCGGCCGTGCGGGCGCGCAGGAAATCGAACCGCGCGCCTACTCCAACGCGCCGGTGGGCGTGAACTTCGCCATCGTCGGCGTCGCCCACACGCAGGGCGGGCTGAGCTTCGATGCCTCCGTGCCGATCACCAACGAAGACCTGCGAACCACCAGCCTGGTGATGGCCTATGCGCGCACGTTGTCGCTGTGGGGTCGGTCGGGCAAGTTCGATGCGATCGTCCCCTACACCTGGCTGCATGGCACCGCCGACCTGATGGGGGCGCCGTTGGAACGCAAGGTCGACGGTTTCGCTCGTCCGGCGCTGCGCCTGTCGATGAACTTCTTCGGCGCCCCGGCCATGGGAATGGCTCAGTTCCGCGACTGGAGGCAGGACCTGATCGTCGGCGCGAGCGTGCAGGTGTCGCCGCCGCTGGGGCAGTACGACGAGAACCGCATCGTGAACATCGCCAGCAACCGGTGGACGATCAAGCTGGAGATCGGCATGTCCAAGGCCAGGGGGCCGTGGATCGGCGAACTGAAGCTGGGAGCCACCTTCTTCACCGACAACGACCGCTTCTACGGCGGCGTCACACGCTCGCAGGACCCGGTTTACGCACTGCAGGGCAACCTCATCCGGGGCATGTCGTCGGGGGCGTGGTGGTCCTTCGATGCAACGTACTTCGCCGGTGGCCGCTCGCAGGTGGACGGCCGTTACAACCGCGACCTCCAGCAGAACTGGCGCGTGGGCGCATCGCTGTCGTTGCCGGTGGATCGCGCCAACTCGGTGAAGTTCGCCGCCAGCCGCGGTGTGTACGCGCGCACCGGCAACGAGTTCGACGCCGTGGCGGTGAGCTGGCAGCACCGCTGGGGCGGCGGACTCTAGGGCGAGTCGCGCGCAGCCTTCGCACGTCGCATCGAAAGCCGCGCAGGCGTCGCATGTGCCACTCTTGATGCCCACCGCCCCATGTTCGCGCCCGGATTCGCATGACCAAGCCTCCCTCGCCCCTCCTGCGCCAGCGCGGTACCGCCGAGAGCAGCCGCGTCGCCATGGTCGAGCTGTTCTTCGACCTGGTGTTCGTGTTCGCGGTCACGCAGCTTTCGCACACGCTTCTGGAAAACCTGACCGTCCAGGGCGCGCTGCAGACGCTGTTGCTGTTCCTGGCCGTGTGGTGGCTGTGGATCTTCACCTCGTGGGTCACCAACTGGCTCGACCCCGACCGCACACCGGTGCGGGTGCTGCTGTTCGCGTTGATGCTCGGCGGACTGCTGTTGTCTTCCTCGATCCCGCAGGCGTTCGCGGAGCGCGGACTGGTGTTCGGCGTGGTGTTCGCGGCCATGCAGGTGGGCCGGACCGTCTTCGTCGCGGTGGCCATGCGCGGCCGCCATCGCGTGCTGCACGAGAACTTCGTGCGCATCGCGCTGTGGCTGGCGGTGTCGGGCGCGCTCTGGGTGTCGGGCGGCCTGGCCGACGGATCGACGCGCGCGGCCTTCTGGGTCGCAGCGGTCGCCATCGAATACGTCGGGCCAGCGCTCTACTTCTACGTGCCGGGACTGGGGCGCTCGCACACCATCGACTGGGACGTCGACGGCCACCACCTGGCGGAGCGGTGCGCGCTGTTCGTGATCATCGCGCTGGGCGAGTCGGTGCTGGTGACCGGTGCCACGTTCGCCGGGCATGCCTGGACCGCGCCGACCGTGGCCGCGTTCGTCGTGGCCTTCCTCGGCAGCGTGGCGATGTGGTGGATCTATTTCGACACGGGCGCCGAGCGCGCCAGCCATCGCATCGAACACTCCGACGACCCCGGACGCCAGGCGCGTCTGGCCTACACCTACATGCACCTGCTGATCATCGCCGGCATCATCGTCTGCGCCGTGGCGGACGAGTTGGCGCTCGCGCATCCGGACCACTTCGAAGGCGACGGCCGCGCCGCGATGGCAGCGATGATCGGCGGACCGATGCTCTACCTGCTGGGCGTCGCGCTCTTCAAATGGGTCTGCAACGAACGCCGCGGTCCGCCGCTGTCGCATTGCGCGGGCATCGTGCTGCTCGCGGCGCTGGTGCCGGCCGCGCTCGCACACCTGCTCTCCCCGCTTGCACTGGGAGCGGCGACCACGCTGGTCCTCGTCATCGTCGCGACATGGGAGACCATCGCGCTGCGTCGCGTGCGAGGACCGGCAGCGGGCGCGTGAGTCTCACGCGGCGTGATGAGTGCGCATCGCAAGGTGCTGTGCATCCGGGCGATACCCTGCCTCGAAGGGGACGACCTAGGTTCGATCTAACCCCGGCATCGGCGGATGGGCGGCCCTGACGTCATCCGCAGCGTGACCCAGCTTGATCAGCACGTCGTACTGCATCGCCTCCAGCCGCTCCAGGCGACGTTCGATGTGGGCCAGATGCGCCCGGGTCGCGCGCGAGGCACGAAGGCTCGGGATCGCGAAGCAGAACAGCGTGATCAGCACCAATAGATCGAGCATTCGTCCAGTCCCTGGTCGTGTTGGATGTGAGCGTGCGCGACGCTGTCGTCAGATGCTTCGCTGAGGCAGCGTGACGTTGATGGGCACTTTGGAAATAGGCATGACCGCGAGGGCTGCACCAAACAGGAAGCAGACGGTCAGCGCGATGACGAGCCCCAGCGTCACACCGACCCGATTGAGCATCGCAGTGCCACGGTACGCCCGGACGACCGACGCGATGGTCGACAGCCACAGCACGCCCAGGACGGTCAGGACGATGAGCATCCAGGCCGACGGAAGATGCAGCAGCGACGCCAACGCGATGCCAGGCATTACGAGGAACCAGCCCAGGCAGCCCAGCCAGAACCGGCGCAAGGCCGAGCCACGACGACCGGACGGGTCGACGCGAACCTGCGGTGCGTTGTACGGATTCTCGCCGCCGTCGGAGGGCGCCATGGATGTGCCTGCAGTAATGGAGTGTGTGGTGCGGTCAGTCGCCGTCGGAGCGCCACAAGCCGAAACGTTTCAATCCGTAGCGGTCCGGGAACGTCGTTTCCATGAGCCGCAGGCCCGGCGAACAGCCAGCCCCTCCGAACTCGGAGTGCGCCAGGCACCGGGTGGCCTTGAAGCGCGCGGAGCGACCGGACTGCAAGCGCAGTTCGACCTGCTCGCCGGCACTCGACCAGCTGCCGACATGGCTTTCCTTCCAGGCCGGTGCCGCGCCGTCGGCCTCCCACCCGCTGAAATCCAGGCGCGCGCGACCTGAAGGCTCCAGCCGCAGCTCGATCGCGTATTCGGTCTCGGTGACCGCCCGGTAATCGCCGGAAAGACCGTCGCCGGTCGCGACGGACGCCGCAAGCGCAAGCAGCACAGCCCACATGCGTCCGCCTCCCCCAAGTGACGCCCCCCGCGATCATAACTGGAGCCGCCGTTTGCGCATCGTGCCCTGCACCACCGGACCCCGCCCGCGAAGCATCGCCGGATTGGCCCCATCGCCCCGGTGGCCGGTGAGGGGCCTCCGGTTGCGTTGCGCTGTATTACGGGTTGGCGCGGCCGGCCCCCGCTATCGACCGGGAGAGCAGCGATGACGAAGTGGATGGCACTGGGACTCACCGTGGCCGTGCTCTGCGGCTACGCGGCATGGGCGCACGCACAGACCGCTGCCGCCTCGACGTCGGCAGGCGCTGCCAACCAGGGCAACCGCATGGTGCTGGCGGACAACGAGTCGTTCCTGATGCCGCTGGACGACATGAAGAACGCCCATCCCAGCTATCCGCAGGAGCTGCTTGGCAAGCAGTTGCCGCCGCGCATCGTGTGCCTGATGGTGGGCATCAACGAGAAAGGCGCCGTCACCGTCGTGGCGAAAGCACCGCCCTCGGAATTCTGTGCCACCAATGCCGAACCCCAGTTCCTGGCCGCGTCGGAAACGGCGGCGAAGACATGGAAGTTCGACCCCGCGTTGCGCTGCGTTTTCCGCAACGTCGCGGACAAGGAACGCGCCGTCGCCAGCTGCGACGGCGGCAAGAGCATCCCGCAGGCGGTGACGCTGGTGTACCGCTTCCGGTTCGAACAGGTCGACGGCAAGCCCAACGTGCACGTGATCGGCGGGTAAGCGGCCCGCCTTCTTCCGCCCGCACTACTCCTCGAACGGCGAAGCGTTCAGCGCATCCACCATGGACGGCGGGTTGTAGCCGGGCACCAGTTTCACGCCGAAATCGCGCGCGAAGTTGTCGTACGTCGTCTGCGGCCGCGTGGCGCACAACACGCAGACAGCGTCGGTGAATTCGTGCTTCATCTGCAGGCGCGGGAACGCCTGCACGATGCCGGTCATCACGTCCGGCCCGATCCGCTCGATGCCCCATCCGCCCCAGTCCAGCCCCACGCCGAGCACGCCCAGCGCGGGCTCGGCCTCCTTGTGCAGGCAGATCGACGGCGTGGAGTTGAGCGCGACGCCATCCCACACCCGCTGGCAGCGGTGTTCGTCCAACCCCTGTTCGCGCGCGAACGTGCGCGCCGCATTGGCGCCTTCCACTTCGAAACGCAGCTCGCCCTGGAACGACTCGGTGAGCCCCAGGTCGTGCAGCAGCGCGATGATCGCGAGCACCTCGGGATCGTGCGCGGTGTCGTCCAGCCGTGCGAGCACGCAGGCGAACAGCCACGAGCGCATCGCGTGGTTGAACAGCCAGGGGCTGGAATGCGCGTGCGCGAACTCGATCGTTCGTTTGACCAGCGCGCTGTCCGGGACGTCGACGCCCGCCAGGACGCGCGTGGACAGACGACGGGGATTGATCGAAGGAGTATCCATGGCGCCGGCTCGCTCGGGGGAGTGTCCCTGATCGTGCGCACATCGCGTCGCTGCGGCTACGCCCGTCGTGGACACACGGTGTTGCCCCACGTGCACGACTGCCCGGGCGGCGCACGCGGGGCGCCTTCACACGATTGTTGCGCGGTCGACAACACAAATGGCCGCGCGCAGGTCTTTAGACAGGGCGAATGACTGCCTACCTTCGTACCTGCGCCGACCGACTCCGAACGCGGGTGGTCGCCGATGCCCTTCCCCCTCTCGACCGGAGATCCGAAATGAAGAGCCTTCTGGCTGGAATTGCACTGGCCGCCGCCGCCCTCACGGGTGCGGACGCTGCCGCACAGACTGCCAAGCCGACGATCGTGCTGGTGCACGGTGCGTTTGCGGATTCAACAAGCTGGAACGGTGTCATCGAGATCCTGCGCAAGGACGGCTATCCGGTGGTGGCCGTGGCCAACCCGCTGCGCAGCGTCAGCGGCGATGGCGCATATGTGTCCGACCTCATCGCCAGCATTCCGACGCCCGTGGTGGTGGTCGGCCATTCCTACGGCGGCAGCGTGATCACCGAAGGCGCGCGTGGGCACGACAACGTCAAGGCGCTGGTCTACGTCGCTGCGTTCGCACCAGACGCCGGTGAAACGGCGGCCGCCCTGTCCGGCAAGTTCCCTGGAAGCACGCTCGGCCCGACGCTCGCACCGCCCGTGAAACTCACCGGCGGCGGCGCGGATCTGTACATCCAGCCGGCGAAGTTCCACGCGCAGTTCGCGGCGGACGTAAGCGCGGAGAACGCCGCGCTGATGGCGGCCACGCAGCGCCCCATCACCGAAGCCGCGCTCAACGAGAAGTCTGGCGCACCGGCGTGGAAGAGCGCCCCGTCCTGGTTCATCTACGGCGACCAGGACAAGAACATCCCGGCGAAGGCGCTGGGGTTCATGGCCGAGCGCGCGCAGTCGAAGAAGACCGTCGTCGTGCCGGGCGCCTCGCATGTGGTGATGGTGTCGCATCCGGAACCGGTTGCCAGGCTGATCGAACTCGCCAGCGGCGAAAACAACCGCTGATCCAATGCGGGGCGACGCGGCCCACCGTTCGCGTCGCCCCCGCTGCACACACGATTCCAGGTGTTCGATGAAACGTCTTGAGGGCAAGGTCGCGCTGGTCACCGGCGGCAATAGCGGTATCGGATTGGCGGCGGCGCGGCTGTTCGCAATGGAGGGCGCGCAGGTGATCGTGACCGGCCGGCGCCAGGACGTCGTGGACGATGCCGTTCGCCATATCGGCCACGACGCCCTGGGCATGCAGGGCGATGTCGCGGACCTGGAGCACCACGCCCAGGTCGCGCGCGTGGTGCGCGAGCGCTACGGCGCGCTGGACGTGTACATGGCAAACGCCGGCGTGATCAACATCGCGCACTCGGCCGGCGTGACGCCCGCGGAGTTTGACGCGCAGTTCAACGTCAACACGCGCGGTGTGTTCTTCGGCGTGCAGTCCATCACGCCGGTCATGCGCGATGGCGGCAGCATCATCCTGACCAGTTCGCTGGCGGCGACGAAGGTGCTCCAAGGCCACGCCGTCTATGCCGGCACGAAGGCGGCCATCGGTGCGTTCGCACGCAGCTGGGCGCTTGAACTGCGCGATCGCCGCATCCGCGTGAACGTGCTGAGTCCGGGACCGGTGGACACCTCGATCCTGTCGAAGCTCGGCATTCCGCAGGCCGACCGGCCGGCATTCCTGCAGACCATGGCGGACATGATCCCGGCAGGGCGACTGGGCGAACCGGAGGAACTGGCGCGTGCGGCGCTCTTCCTCGCCAGCCAGGACAGCAGCTTCGTCAACGGCATCGAACTGCATGTCGACGGCGGAATGTCGCTGGCCTGATCGTGACTGGCGGCGGGCGCGCTGACTGACCCCTGGGCAGGTACGCAGCAACATCGTCTGCTGCGAAGCGGGCACGCGGCGTTCCGCTATTGGGGCGGACATTCTGGTTGCGATCATCGCCGCCACGAACCCGCTCCCCGGTGTTCGCCGGGATGACGCAACCGCAATGGCCTTCGCGCTACACGCGAACGCGCGTTGGCGTCACTTGCCCTTCTTCACGTGCCGGATCATGCGACGCTTCTTCGCGACCTGGCGTTCGGTGAGCACGTTCTTCTTGCCCTCGTACGGGTTCGCGCCTTCCTTGAACACGAAACGCACCGGCGTGCCGACCAGCTTGAAGCGCTTGCGGAAGAAGTTCTCCAGGTAGCGCTTGTAGCTGTCGCTGAGCGTGCGCAGGCGCGTGCCGTGGACGACGAAGGTCGGCGGGTTGTTCGCCGCCGGATGCGCGTAGCGCAGCTTCGGGACGTGGCCGCGGACGACCGGCGGCGGGTTGGATTCGTACGCGACTTCCAGCGCCTTGTTGACGTCGCTGGTGCTGAACTCATGGGTGGCCGAGGCATGCGCGCGGTGGATCGCGCGGAACAGCTCGCGCAGGCCGGAACCGTGCTTGGCGCTGATGCGTACCGCCTCGGCCCATTCGACGAAGCCCAGCTTGCGCGTGAGCAACGCTTCGGCCTGCTGGCGCTGGTAGTCGGTCAGGCCGTCCCACTTGTTCACGGCGACGACCAGCGCGCGGCCGGCGTCGAGCGCCAGGCCCAGCACGGTGGCGTCCTGGTCGGTGATGCCTTCGCTGGCGTCGAGCATCACGACCGCGACCTGGCACTGCTCGATCGCCTGCAGCGTCTTGATGATCGAGAACTTCTCGACCGCTTCTTCCACGCGCGCCTTGCGGCGCACGCCGGCGGTGTCGACCAGGCGGTACAGGCGGCCGTCGCGCTCCATGTCGATGGAGACCGAATCGCGCGTGGTGCCGGGCACCTCGGAGGCGATCATCCGCTCCTCGCCCAGCAGGCGGTTCACCAGCGTCGACTTGCCCACGTTCGGGCGGCCGATGAAGGCCACGCGGATGCGCGAGGGGTCGGTGTCCAGTTCGGTCGCCGCGCCCTCTTCCGGCACGCGGGCGAGCACCTTGTCGATCAGCTCGTCGATGCCCTGGCGATGCGCCGAGGACACCGCGATGACGTCGGTGATGCCGTAGCGGGCGAACTCGTTGATGCACGCCTGCGCGTCGAGGCCGTCGGTCTTGTTGACCACCAGCATCGCCGGGCGAGCGGACTTGCGCAGCCACGCGAGGATGTCGTCGTCCAACGCGGAGGCGCCTTCGCGGCCGTCCACGACGAACAGGACCAGGTCAGCCTCTTCCGCCGCCGACCGCGCCTGGCGCGCCGTGGCGCCGGCCAGTCCCTCGTCCTCGCCGGCGATGCCACCGGTGTCGACGATCGCGAACGGACGTTTGCCTTCGGGCCGCGCCACGCCGTAGTTGCGGTCGCGCGTGACGCCGGGCTGGTCGTGGACCAGGGCGTCGCGGGTGCGCGTCAGCGCGTTGAACAGCGTGGATTTTCCAACGTTGGGACGGCCAACGAGGGCGACTAGCGGAAGCATGGCGGGAAACCGGTACGAAATGGGGTTCGGAAGACGCCTGCACCGTGCCGTGCATCGCGGCGGCCGGGTCGGGGCCGGTCCGGTGGGTCTTCGGGGTACGGCATGATGACCGGCCGGGCGTGAAAAGGGAAACGTTCGTCCCTCTCCAAACGAAAACGGCCCGGGCTCGCGCCCGGACCGTTCAGTGTGCTGCCTGGCGCCGGAGGCGTTACTGCAGGCGGAATGCCGTCAGCTCGCCATTGACGTTCTGGACGATCGCGATACCGTCGGCGACCACCGGGGCGGCCTTCACGGCCTTGCCGCCAACGCGCTCGCGCGCGGCGAACGCGCCATCCTCCAGCTTGAGCCAGTGCACGTAGCCGTCGAAATCGGCGACCACGGCGAAATCGCCCTGCACCGCCGCGCCGGTCACGTTGCGGCGAGCCAGCGCCGGCTGCGACCACAGCGCCGCGCCGCTGTTCTTGTCCAGGCCGAAGACCGAGCCGCTCGCGTCGGTCACGACCAGGCGGTCGGACGCCATGCCGATGCGGCCCGCGCCGCCGTGCTCGGCCGACCACATCGGACGACCGCTCGGCGCGTCGATGGCCAGCGTCTGCTTCTTGAAACTGGTGGCGAACAGCGTCGTGCCTTCCAGCACGGGCGTGCCGTCGACGTCGGCCATGCGATCCAGTTCGGTGCGGCCTTCCGGCTGCGCGACCGGCTGCTCCCACATCGGGCGGCCGTCGGTCGCCGAAAGCGCGGACACGGTGCCGTCGTCATTGCCGACGAAGACGAAGCCGGGGCCCAGCACGGGGCCGTCGTTGCCGCGCAGCGACAGCATCGGCACTTCCTGCACCCAGAACCAGCGACGCTCGCCGCTGGCGGCGTCGAAGGCCGTGATGCGGCCGTCGTTGGAACGCACGAACACCATGTTCATGCCGATCGCCGGCGCCGAGATGACCTCGTTGGGCACCTTGGCTTCCCACTTCTTCTCGCCGGTGGAAGCGTCGAGCGCGATGACTTCGCCATCCAGGCCGCCGACCACGACCAGGCCCTCGCCTACGCCGGGGCCGCCGGACAGGCGCACGTCGGCCTTCTTCTCGGTGCGGTATTCCCAGACCTGCTTGCCGGTCTGCAGGTCGAACGCATGCACGCCGCCTTCGATGGCGGCGGCGAAGACGCGACCGTCGGCGACGACCGGCCCCTGTCGCACGCCGATGCGACCCTCGCCCTTGCCGGCGTTGGCCGACCAGATCTTGGAGACCGTCACCGACGGGGTGATGTCGGTCAGCTCGGCCGGTTCGTTCGGCTTGCCGTCGTCCTTCTTCTTGTCGCCGCCGAACCAGCCCTTGACGGTCGAGCACCCGGCGAGCGAAGCCGCGCACAGCAGCACGACGGAGGTACGCAGCAGCATGGAGCGGTGCTTCATCAGGACTTGGCCTCGGGCTTGGCGGGCGTGCCGCCGACTTCGGTGAGCTTGAGTTCGAGCAGGCGGCGATGCGGCGAGGCCACATCGAGCTTGGCCATCGCTTCGGCGTATGCGGTGCGCGCCTGTTCCTTCTGGCCGAGCGCCAGGTGCGCGTCGCCGCGCACTTCGATGCCGGCGGCCGTATCGGCATCGGCGACCAGCTTCAGCGCGGCGTCCGCCTGCTTCTTGTCGATCAGCAGGCGCGCGACGCGCTGCTGGACGATCTGCGCGATCGCCGTGTCTTCGGTCTTGATGCCCTGCAACGTGGCCAGCGCCGCGTCGGTGTTCTTGGCGTCGACCTGCGAGCGGGCCAGTTCTAGCGCGGCCAGCGCGCGATAGCTGGAACCTTCCGCCAGCGCCTTGACCTTGGCGTCGGCCGTTGCGTCCTTCGCGTCGATGGCGTCGATGGCGTGCTGGTACTGCGTGGCCATCTCCATGCGCGCCTGCTCATGGCGCCCGTCCCACCACTTCCAGCCGCCGATGGCCGCCAGGCCCAGGGCGATGCCGCCGATCAGGCCTGCGCCGTTGTTACGCAGCCACTGCAGGACGCGTTCGCTTTGTTCGTGTTCGTCGAGAAGATCGTCAATCGCCATTGGCTGGCTGCCGTACCCTGTGGCCCACCGTTACGGCGGGAATCCGAAATAGGAGCACCGGCCCGCATGGCGGGCCGGTGCACGAGGATTTCCCGTTCCGCCGGTCAATCGCCCGGCGTGAGGGAACCGTCAGAGGATAGCGTAAAGCGCGCGACGTTCGCGCGGCTGAACGGCGTCAGATCGACCGTCCGGCCCGCATTGCGGACTTCGACCGCGGAAGAATTTCCCAGCACCACACGCGAGACTTCGCCTGCGGCGTAGGTGCGTTGCTGTCCGGTCCCCAGTTCGCCGCTTTCGAGTACGCGCCCATCCGCGCCGCGCACTTCCACCCAGCTGTTGCCGGTGAAGTTGAGCGACAGCGCCGGCTGGGTGGCTGCCACCGCAGGCGCGGGCAGCGTCGCCATGGAGGCGACCAGCGGGGTGCGGTGCGCCGGCTCGGCCGCGATCGGCCGGGCATCGTTCGCAGGTGCAGCCGGCAGGGTCGCCACGTCGAGCGATTCGACCTTGGCGTCGTCTTTCTTGAGTTCGCGCGAGGCCATCCAGATCGGCACGGCGATGGCCGCCGTCAGCACGATGTAGATCGCGCGGCGCGTGGCCTGTTCGAACACGCGACGGTAGCGCGGCGTGTGGGTGTGGCTGACCAGCTCGGACGGCGCGATCGGGCGTGCACCCTGGCCGAGCTCGTCGTCGAAGTGCACGCCCATCAGGCGCGCATAGCTGCGCAGTTGCCCGCGTACGAAGACCGGCGCGCCCAGCTGGCTCGAATCCCCCGATTCGAGCTGCCGGATGCCCTTGACCGGAATCTTCAGGCTTGCGGCGACATCTTCCTGCGACAGTCCCGCCTGTTCCCGGGCCTGCTTCAGGCGCACGCCGATGCTGGCGCCCATCTCAGGCGCGACTTGGTTCGAGTTCATCGCTTTCCGTCATCCCCCATGCCGGAGCTCCGCGTCTGCGGGAACTCCGCCCTCATTCGCTGAACGTATCTTGCGGCGGCAGCCCTGTCGCCGAGTTTGTCTTCGATTTGTGACGCAAGCTGCAACGCCTGGGCATCAGCTGGTGCAGCCGCCAGGCGGCGCTCGGAGAATGCGCGTGCTTCGAAGGCATTTCCTTGACGGAACTCAAGCTCCGCAAGCGCGCCCAGCGCCGTGGCGTTGTCCGGATCCATTTCGACGGCCCGGCGCAGGTCGCGGCGGGCGCGCTCGTCCTGGCCGGCACGGGCCGCGCAGCTGCCCGAGTTGGCCAGCGCCACGGCCGGCGTGGTGTAGCGCGGGTCCTTCAGCGCCCGGTCGAACCAGGCCAGCGATTCGGCCGCACGGCCCTCGCGGCACAGCCAGACGCCGTAGTTGTTCTGCACCGCACCGTTGTCGGGCGCGAGTTCGGCCGCCCGCAGGTAATGGGAGCCGGCGCCGGCCGAGTCGCCCCGGCGCGCGGCGCTGACGGCCAGCACGGTTTCGGCGTCGGCCGACTTGGGATCGAGCTTGAGCGCCTTGAGCGCTTCCTTCTCGGCGGCCGCGTAGTCGCCGGCCATCAGCCGGGCGCGCGCCAGTTCGAGCGGCTTGCTCGCCGCGACCGCCGCCTTGTTGCTGGCGTTGCCGCTGACGTTGACCACGGGCGTGGTGCGTTCGAAATCCTGCCGCTTGAAGTCCTGCCGCACGAAGGTCATGCGGCTGCACGCGCCGGTCGCCAACACCGCCACCGTCAGCACGGTGGTGATCGTGAGGCTCAGCGGGCGGCCGCGGACATCCATGATTAGCGGGCTCCTGACATCACGCCGCCTCGTTGCCGAGGCCCTGCGCCTTCAATTGTTTCTGGAATTCCGCCTGGCGCCGGGTGCGGTCCATGACCTGCCCCTTGAGCTGCCCGCAGGCGGCATCGATGTCGTCGCCGCGCGTGCGGCGCACCGGGGCGATCATGCCGGCTTCGTTGAGCAGCTTCTGGAAGCCGCGGATAGCCGCATCGTCCGGCCGCTCGAAGCGCGTGCCGGGGAACGGGTTGAACGGAATGAGGTTGACCTTCGCCGCATCCTTCATCTGCACGGCGTTGTCGAACTGGCGCATCAGGCGCAGCAGCTGGCGCGCGTGCTGCGGCTGGTCGTTCACGCCCTTCATGAGCGTGTACTCGAACGTGACCGACGTGCCGCGCTTGCGCAGCGCATAGCGCACGCAGGCGTCCATCAGTTGTTCGATCGGGTACTTCTTGTTGAGCGGCACCAGCTCGCTGCGCAGCTCGTCGTTGGGCGCATGCAGCGATACGGCGAGCGATACGTCGCTCTCCAGGCCGAGGCGATCGATCATCGGCACCATGCCGGCCGTCGACAGCGTGACGCGCTTGTTCGCCAGGCCGTAGCCGAGGTCGTCGCGCATGATGCTCATCGCGCGCACGACGTTGTCGAAATTCATCAGCGGCTCGCCCATGCCCATCATCACCACGTTGGTGAGGCGGCGCTGCTGGTGCGGCACGTTGCCCAGGTGACGCGCCGCGACCCATACCTGGCCGATGATCTCGGCGGTGGACAGGTTGCGGTTGAAGCCCTGGGTGGCGGTGGAGCAGAACTGGCAGTTGAGCGCGCAGCCCACCTGCGACGACACGCACAGCGTGCCGCGCCCCTTGTCGGGGATGTAGACCGTCTCGATGGCGTTCTTCGGGTCCATGCCGAGCAGCCACTTGTGCGTGCCGTCGGTGGACGCCTTGTCGAACACGACCTGCGGCACGCGCACTTCGGCGCTTGCTTCCAGCTTGGCGCGCAGCGCCTTGCCCAGGTCGGTCATGTCGGCGAAGTCGGTCACGTACCGGTGATGGATCCACTTCATCACCTGGTGCGCGCGGAACTTCTTCTCGCCGAGCGTCTCTTCGAAGAAACGCTCGAGCGAGGCGCGGTCGAGATCGAAGAGGTTGGTCTTCGAAGACTCGACCGCGTTCTTCGCGGCCACGCCCGCTTCCACGCGCGCAGCCGCATCCGTGGCCGGCGTGTCGCCAGCAAGCTGGATGTCGATGCGTTCGCGTTGCGTGGTCATGGCCTTGTCGTCACTTGCGCCTTAGCGCGCGAACACGTCGGTCGCCGGGAAGAAGTACGCGATTTCGATCGCGGCGTTCTCCACGCTGTCCGAACCGTGCACGGCGTTGGCGTCGATGCTGTCGGCGAAGTCGGCGCGGATCGTGCCCGGCGCTGCGTCCTTCGGATTGGTGGCGCCCATCAGGTCGCGGTTCTTCAGCATCGCGCCTTCGCCTTCCAGCACCTGGATCATCACCGGGCCGGAGATCATGAACTCGACCAGCGCGCTGAAGAACGGACGCTCGCGGTGCACGGCGTAGAAACCTTCGGCTTCCTGCTTGGACAGCTGCTTCATCTTCGACGCGACGACCTTGAGGCCGTTCTTCTCGAAGCGGGTGTAGATCTCGCCGATGACGTTCTTGGCGACGGCGTCGGGCTTGATGATCGAAAGGGTGCGCTCCAGCGCCATGGAATCTCTCCGGGTAGGCGGGCCGCCGAACGTGGTGACTTTGACCAGGGTTCGCGCCCGAGGATAACAGAAAAACCCGCGTACGGACGCGGGTTTAGCCCACAAGGCTGCGGTAATTCTACCGGATCGTTTGGCATTTTTGCAGGGTCTGGCGGCGACCTCCGGCCGGCGTGCCGTTGACGGTTCAGCGCCCCGGGGCTAGCATCAAACAAGCGTTTGATTCAGCCACCGCAGCCGCAGGACCCGCAGTACTCATATGGCCACTACCGCGCACTTCTCCACCAAGGACCGGATCCTTGGCGCCGCCGAGGAACTGTTCGCCCAGTTCGGCTTCACCGGCACCTCGCTTCGCCAGGTCACCAGCCGCGCCGACGTCAACATCGCCGCGGTCAACTATCACTTCGGCAGCAAGGAGAACCTCGTCAACGAGGTCTTCCGCCGCCGTATGGACGACATGAGCGCCCAGCGCCTGGGCGCGCTGAAAACCGCGCTGGAACAGCATCCGGGCGAGTTGGAGCCGATCCTGGCCGCCTTCGTCCAGCCCGCTCTGGCGATGGCCCAGGACCGCCACGGCGGTGGGGCTTTCGTCCGCGTGGTCGCCCGCGCCTATGCCGAAAAGAACGACCGCCTGCGCAAGTTTCTTTCCGACCACTACGGCCACGTGCTGCGCGACTTCGCCAAGGCGATCGCCGGCTGCGTGCCGGGCCTGAGCAAGGAAGAGCTGTACTGGCGCCTGGACTTCCTCGCCGGCTCGCTGACCTACGCCATGGCCGATTTCGGCCTGATCAAACGACCTGCCGGTGTCACCGAGGCGGCGCATCGTGAGCGTGCAGCGCGCGAACTGATCCGCTTCGCCGCGGCCGGCTTCAAGTCCTGACCTTCTGCTTCAAAATACTTGTTAAACAAGGATTTGCATAACATGCCTAAGAAATTGCTTGCACGCCGCGTGGCCGTGCTTGGCGCCGGCGTCATGGGCGCGCAGATCGCCGCCCACCTGACCAACGCGGGCGTCGACACCGTCCTGTTCGACCTTCCGGCCAAGGAAGGCGATCCCAATGGCGTGGTCGGCAAGGCCATCGCCAACCTGGCCAAGCTCAGCCCCGCCCCGCTCGCCAGCAAGTCGCTGGCCGAACGCATCACGCCGGCGAACTACGAAACAGGCCTGGAACAACTGCGCGACTGCGACCTCATCATCGAGGCCATCGCCGAGCGGATGGACTGGAAGCAGGACCTCTACAAGAAGATCGCGCCGTTCGTTTCCGACGACGCCATCCTCGCCAGCAACACGTCCGGCCTGGGCATCAACAAGCTGGCCGAAGTGCTGCCCGAGCAGCTGCGCCACCGCTTCTGCGGCGTGCACTTCTTCAATCCGCCGCGCTACATGCACCTGGCCGAGCTGATCCCGGCGAAGACGACCGACGCCGACGTGCTGACGGCGCTGGAAACCTTCCTGACCACCGCGCTGGGCAAGGGCGTGGTGATCGCCAAGGACACGCCGAACTTCATCGGCAACCGCATCGGCGTGTTCTCGATGCTGGCCGCCATGCACCACACCGAGCAGTTCGGCCTGGGCTTCGACACGGTCGACGCGCTCACCGGCCCGGCAATCGGCCGCCCGAAGTCGGCGACCTACCGCACCGCGGACGTCGTCGGCCTGGACACGATGGCGCACGTGATCAAGACGATGGCCGACACGCTGCCGGACGATCCGTGGCACCAGTTCTTCAAGGCGCCCAAGTGGCTGTCCGCGCTCATCGAGAAGGGCGCGCTGGGCCAGAAGACCGGCGCCGGCGTGTACACCAAGCGCGGCAAGGACATCCTCGTGCTCGACCTTGCGGCGCAGGATTACCGCGTTTCGGCCGGCGAGCTGGAACCGGAAGTCGCCGCGCTGCTGAAGGAAAAGGATCCGGCGAGGAAGTTCGCCGCGCTGCGCGCCAGCCAGCACCCGCAAGCGCAGTTCCTGTGGGCGATCTTCCGTGACTCGTTCCACTACAGCGCCTTCCACCTGGAATCGATCGCCGAGACCGCGCGCGACATCGACTTCGCGATGCGCTGGGGCTACGGCTGGTCGCTGGGTCCGTTCGAGACCTGGCAGTCGGCCGGCTGGAAGCAGGTCGCCGACTGGATCGCCGAGGACATCGTCGGCGGCAAGGCGATGAGCAGCGCGCCGCTGCCGGACTGGGTGTTCGACGGCCGCGACGGCGTGCACGACAAGGACGGCAGCTACAGCCCGGCCCGCAAGGCGCAGGTGCCGCGTTCGTCCAACCCGGTCTATGCGCGCCAGCGCTTCCCGGATCCGTTGCTGGGCGAGAAGTTCTCGCAGGGCCGCACGGTGTTCGAGAACGACGGCATCCGCATGTGGGCCGACGAAGGCGACGACATCGCCGTGGTCTCGTTCAAGACCAAGATGCACACGGTCAACGACCACGTGCTCAACGGCCTGCAGGAAGCCGTCGCCATCGCCGAGCGCGACTTCGCCGGCCTGGTGATCTGGCAGCCGAAGGAACCCTTCTCCGCCGGTGCCGATCTCGCCGGCGCGCTGGGCCTGCTGCAGGCCGGCGACGTGAAGGGTTTCGAGGCGATGGTCGCCAACTTCCAGGCCACCAGCCAGCGCATCAAGTACTCGCTGGTGCCGGTCGTCGCGGCCGTGCGCGGCCTGGCGCTGGGCGGCGGCTGCGAGTTCCAGATGCATTCGGCCAAGGCCGTGTTCGCGCTCGAAAGTTACATCGGCCTGGTCGAAGCGGGCGTCGGCCTGCTGCCGGCCGGCGGCGGCCTGAAGGAGTTCGCCGTGCGCGCGTCCGAAGCGGCCGGTCCGGGCGGCGACGTGTTCGCGCAGCTCAAGACGGCGTTCGAAAGCGTCGCGATGGGCAAGGTGTCGGCGTCGGCGTTCGAGGCGAAGGAATTGAAGCTCGCGCGCGAGGGCGACCGGGTCGTCTTCAACGCGTTCGAACTGCTGCATGTCGCCAAGGCCGAAGCCCGTGCGCTGGCCGAGTCCGGCTACCGCCCGCCCCTGCCCGCGCGCCGCATCCAGGTCGCCGGCGACGTCGGTATCGCCACGTTCAAGATGATGCTCGTGAACATGCTGGAGGGTTACTTCATCTCCAAGCACGACTACGAGATCGCCACCCGCATCGCCACCGTGCTGTGCGGCGGCGAAGTCGACCGCGGTGCGGTCGTCGACGAGGAATGGCTGCTCAAGCTCGAACGCGAACACTTCGTCGCGCTGGCGCAGATGCCCAAGACGCAGGAACGCATCGCGCACATGCTCAAGACCGGCAAGCCGCTGCGCAACTAAGCGACGACGACACAGGAATCCACACCATGACCAAGCAAGTTCAAGACGCCTACATCGTCGCCGCCACCCGCACCCCGGTCGGCAAGGCGCCGCGCGGCGTGTTCCGCAATACCCGTCCCGACGAAATGCTCGCCCACGTGCTCAAGTCCGTGGTCGCGCAGGCGCCGGGCATCGACGTGGGCCGCATCGACGACGCGATCATCGGCTGCGCCATGCCCGAAGGCGAGCAAGGCATGAACGTGGCGCGCATCGGCGCACTGCTGGCCGGGCTGCCCAACACCATCGCCGCGCAGACGATCAACCGCTTCTGCTCGTCCGGCCTGCAGGCCGTGGCGATGGCCGCCGACCAGATCCGCCTGGGCAACGCGGACCTCATGCTCGCCGGTGGCACCGAATCGATGTCGATGGTGCCGATGATGGGCAACAAGGTCGCGCTCAGCCCGCAGGTGTTCGCCAAGGACGAGAACGTCGCCATCGCCTACGGCATGGGCATCACGGCCGAGAAAGTGGCCGAGGAATGGAAGGTCTCGCGCGAGGAGCAGGATGCGTTCGCGCTCGCCTCGCACCAGAAGGCCATCGCCGCGATCCAGGCCGGCGAATTCAAGGGCGAAATCACGCCTTACGAAGTGATCTCGCGCATTCCCGACCTCGCCGGCAATGCCATTCGCGTGAAGAAGTCGATCGTCGAGATCGACGAAGGCCCGCGCCCGGATTCGTCCATCGAAGGCCTGGCCAAGCTCAAGCCGGTGTTCCGCAACGGCCAGTTCGGCGGCAGCGTCACTGCGGGCAACAGCTCGCAGATGAGCGACGGCGCGGCCGGCGTGCTGCTGGCGTCCGAGCAGGCGATCAAGGACTACGGCCTGACGCCGCTGGCGCGTTTTGTCAGCTTCTCGGTCGCCGGCGTGCGCCCGGAAGTCATGGGCATCGGCCCGATCGCGGCGATCCCGAAGGCGCTCAAGCAGGCCGGCCTGACGAAGGATCAGCTGGACTGGATCGAACTCAACGAAGCCTTCGCCGCGCAGGCGCTGGCGGTGATCCGCGACAGCGGCCTGGATCCGTCGAAGGTCAACCCGCTGGGCGGCGCGATCGCGCTGGGCCACCCGCTGGGTGCGACCGGTGCGATCCGCACCGCGACCATCGTGCATGGCATGCGTCGCCGCCAGCAGAAGTACGGCATGGTGACGATGTGCATCGGCACCGGCATGGGCGCGGCGGGCATCTTCGAAGCGCTCTGACGCACCACCAAGCGTCCAATCGGAAAGGGCAGCCTGCGGGCTGCCCTTTTCGTTGCCGCGTCCGCCTTCTCGCGGATTTCACGTCCCTGTCGCGCAGCTGAGGCGAGCATCGCAGCGCGTCGCCGTTTTCGCGTCGGCCGGCGCGGGGCGTCGGTACGTCCACAGCAGTGCGATGCCCTTGTTCGTTCCCGGTTCGTCCGATACCCCGACAAGGAGAGAACGCTCATGTCCCTGCGCAATATCGCCGGCCTTTGCCTGGCCCTGCTGCTCACGCTGTTGTTGGCCGCCTGTCAGACCACCACGCCCGGTTCGATGCAGGGCGCCGTGGAAGTGCGTTCCGGCGTGATCGAACAGATCACCGACGTGCAGATTTCCAATACCAAGACGCGAGGACTCGGGGCCGTGGTCGGCGGTGCGCTCGGCCTGGGCGTCGGCAGCCTGATAGGCGGCGGTACCGGACGCGACGTGGCCATGGTGCTGGGCACCATCGGCGGCGCGGTCACCGGCAACGCGGTCCAGCGCCGCAACCAGGAACCGATCCCGGGGCACGACATCATCGTGCGGCTCACCAACGGTGTGCTCGTCTCGGTCACGCAGGAGCCCACGAACCTGCGCGTCGGGCAGAAGGTCTTCATCCAGGGCAGCGGCGAAGACGCGCGCGTGACGCCGGCGAAGTAAGCGTTCTCCCCGCTCCAGACGAAGAAGGCGGCCTGGAGCCGCCTTCTTCTTTTCCGGGTGCCAGGCGCGTCAGGCCATGCGCGTCCCGTTCGGGACGGGACGTTCGATCGTGGTGATGACCACCCCCTCCTCCGTCGGAAACCCCGTCAGCAGGAATTCCGAGATGAAGGGGCCGACCTGCTTGGGCGGGAAATTGATGACGCCGACGATCTGCCGGCCGACCAGTTCCTCGGCCGAATACAGATGCCGCACCTGTGCGCTGGTCTTGCGCACGCCGTGCGGGCCGAAGTCGACCCACAGTTTCCACGCCGGCTTGCGCGCCTGCGGAAACTCCTCCACGCGCTGCACCGTGCCGGCGCAGAGCATCACCTTCTCGAAATCGCTCCAGCTGATCGTCTCGCTCATCCTTCCTGCCCTCGACTTCGTTCCACCCGGTCCTTCCATTCGTCCTTGAACTGCGCCCACCAGTAACCCAGTTGCGCGCCCGCGAAACCGACCGGCTTCATCGCCGACACCAGGCCGTAACCGCCGAGCTCGCGCCAGCGCGCATCGCCATGCGCGATCGCACTGGCCACCAGTTCGCCAGCGAACGTGGTCGGCGCGACGCCGTGGCCTCCGAACGCCTGCGCGAGCCAGAGTCCGTCGTCGATCTGGCCGATCTGCGGCATCTGGTGCCGCGCGTAGCTCATCAGGCCCGACCAGGCGTGCTCGATGCGCACGCCATCCAACTGCGGAAACACCTTCAGCATGTCGCGATAGAGGAGCGTCTCGACCTCCGCCGGGGAGCGGTCCAGCACCGAGATGCGGCCGCCCCACAGCAATCGCGTATCGGGCAGCGGGCGGTAGTAATCGAAGGCGAAGCGCGTGTCGTAGACGGCGGCGCGCGTGGTCATCACCTCGTCCAGACGCGCGCCCAGCGGCTGCGTCACCATCACGTAGGTCGCGATGGGCAGCACGCCTGCGTCGACTTCCGGTCGCAGGCCGGCAAGGTAGCCGCCGCACGAAAGGACGACCTGCTCGGCTTCGACGACGCCATCGGGTGTGCGCACGCGCCAACCGCGACCGGCAGGTTCCAGCGCGATGGCGGGCGTGCGTTCGTGGATGGTCACTGCCTGCGCCATCGCGGCACGGGCGATGCCACGTGCGTACTTGAGGGGGTGGAAGTGGAACGCCTGCGGTTCGAACAGGCCATCGTGATAGCGATGCGTAAGGACCTGCGCACGCAGGCGTTCGCGCGGCATCCATTCCCAGCGCACGTCGAAGCGTTGCTCCAGCAGTTGCTGGCGTTCGCGCAATACCTGCGGATCGCGGAACCAGTTCGCCCAGAGCACGCCGGCGTCGACGCGATCGCAGTCGATCGCGTAGCGATCGGTGCGTGCGCGGATCAGTTCGACGGCGTCCGTCGTGCCGGCGTACAGGTCGCGGGCTCGGTCGGGGCCCAGGTCCCGCAGCAGGCTTTCCTCGCCGCGCGAGAAACCACCGAACACGAAGCCGCCGTTGCGACCGGATGCGCCGAATCCGACGCGCTCCGATTCCAGCAGCACCACGTCGCGCACGCCGCGCTCGGCCAGGCCCAACGCGGTGTTCAGACCGGCGAAACCGCCCCCGACCACACAGACGCTGGCCGCGACTGGGCCGCGCAGCGGCCCGTGCCCCAGCTCATGCCGGGGGACGGTCGCCGTGTAGTAATTGCCATCCAGACCACTCATGCCGCTGACATTCCGGCGGCGGTCCAGGACGCCGCTGCGTGCGTCCGAGTCTAGCGGCGAAGACGCCGCATGGCGTCGCCAGCTCGCCAGGATTCGCCCTGGCGGTGTCGCCCGCAGATCAGTTGAGTTCTTCGACGCCCAGTTCGGCCAGCGCGTTCTGCATCAGCTGACGCGCCGAGTCGCTGAGCTTCTCGTGGTCGAGTGCGTAGCGGATGGTCGCTTCGATCAGGCCGATGTGCGTGCCGCAGTCGAAGCGCGTGCCCTGGAAGCGATAGGCGTTGACCGCCTCCTCCTCCAGCAGCGATGCGATGGCGTCCGTCAGCTGGATTTCCCCGCCGGCGCCGGGCGTGGTCGATTCAAGCAGCGAGAAGATGCGCGGGTTGAGCACGTAACGGCCGACCACGGCGAGGTTGCTCGGCGCGACTTCGGGCTTGGGCTTCTCGACGATCGCAGTGATGCGACCCTGTCGCTTCTGGAAGCTCTCGGTGGCGACGATGCCGTAGCTCGCGGTCTGTTCGCGCGGCACGTCCTGCACGGCGATCACGCTGGCACCGGACGCTTCGGCGGCATCGGCCATCTGCTTCAGCGCGCCGGGGCCGCGGTTCCAGATCAGGTCGTCCGGCAGCAGCACGGCGAACGGCTCGTCACCGATCACCGCCTTGGCGCACAGCACTGCGTGCCCGAGGCCCAGTGCTTCGGCCTGCGTGACGAACACGGCGCGCACGCCCTCAGGCAGGACGTTGCGCACCAGTTCCAGCTGTTCGGTCTTGCCACTGCGCTCGAGCTTCTGTTCCAGCTCGTACGCCTTGTCGAAGTAGTCGGCCACCGCGTGCTTGTAACGGTTGGTGACGAACACCAGCGTGTCGCAGCCCGCCTCGATGGCTTCGTCGACGGCGTACTGGATGAGCGGCCGATCGATGATCGGCAGCATTTCCTTCGGGACGGTCTTCGTGGCCGGAAGGAATCGGGTGCCGAGGCCGGCGACAGGAAAAACAGCCTTGCGAATACGTGCGGACATCAAACCTTCCTGGCGTTGCGTGCGGGAAAGGCAACCACTGTGGCCGATTCCTGGTAATCCGGATGTGTACCCACCGGCTGGAATTCAGGAACCGCCATCCGCAACAGATGATTGAGCGCGTCGAGGTCGTAGCGTCCGCTCGCATCGCGCAACTGGCCGATCGAGTTGTCGAGGTGTGCCGCGGTCACCTCGCGCGGTTCGGCCTGCAGGATCTTCGGGTGGGTCGTCTGGCGATAGCGCTCATCGGCGTGGAAGAGCGTTTCGTGCAGCTTCTCGCCCGGGCGAAGGCCGGTGTAGACGATCGCGATGTCCCGCCCCGGGTGCTTGCCCGCCAGACGGATCATCTGCTCGGCCAGCAACCTGATCGGCACCGGTTCGCCCATGTCGAGCGTGTAGATCGCCTCGTGGGTGCCGAGCGCAGAGGCCTGCAGGATCAGCTGGCAGGCTTCCGGGATCGTCATGAAGAAACGCGTGACTTCCGGGTCGGTGACCGTGACCGGACCGCCGGCGCGGATCTGCTCGCGGAACAACGGAACGACGCTGCCCGCCGAATCGAGCACGTTGCCAAAACGCACCGTGACGAAGCGCGTGGCGAACTGGCCGGCCAGTGCCTGGCAAGCCATTTCAGCAAGACGCTTGGTCGCACCCAGGACGTTGACCGGGTCGACAGCCTTGTCGGTGGAGATCAGCACGAAGGTGCCGACGTCCGCCTTGCAGCAGGCACGCGCGACGGTCTCCGTTGACAGCGAGTTGTTGCGCACGGCCTCACGCAGCTGGAGTTCCAGCAGCGGCACCTGCTTGTAGGCGGCGGCATGGAAGACGGCATCCGGCTCGGCCAGCTTCAGGGCGTGACCGATGACGGCCGGGTCTCCGCAGTCGCCGAGCACGCCGATGTATTCGACATCCGGGAAATCGCGCTTCAACGCTGCTTCGGTCGTCGTCAGCGCGAGTTCGTCGACTTCGATGAGCGTGATGCGACGCGCGCCGTGGCGTGCGCACTGGCGGCACAGTTCCGAGCCGATCGAACCACCCGCGCCGGTGACCAGCACCGAACGTGCGCCCAGCCAGCCGCGGATCGCCTTCCAGTCCGGCAGGACCGGCTTGCGGCCCAGCAGGTCTTCGATCGCCACTTCCTTCAGTTCGCCCGGCAGCGAGCGGCCTTCCAGCACGTCCTGCAGCTTCGGCACCATGCGGAACGGCAGACCGGTGCGCTCGCAGGAGACGACCACGCGCTGCAGCGCGTTCGCATCGGCCGACGGCATGGCGATGACGAGCAGCTTGGCCGCGGTTTCGCGTGCGATCTCGGCGACGTCCTGTACGCGGCCGAGCACCGGAACGCCCTGGACCTTGCTGCCGCGCAGACGGACGGCGTCGTCGAGGAAACCCACCGGCTGGTAGGTGCCCGAACGGCGAAGGTCGCGCACCAGAGCCTCGCCGGCATGACCCGCACCGAGGATGAGGATGCGGACGGAGGACTTCGAGGCCGACTCGACGCGGCTGTCCTTCCATGCGCGGTACAGCAGGCGCGGGGCGCCGAGCATGCCCATCAGGACAAGCGGATACAGCACCAGGACCGTGCGCGGCACGGTGCCCAGGCGGTTGTAGAGGAACAGGCCCAGGACGATCGCGAACAGGCCGAGCACCGAGGCCTTCAGGATGTTCCACAGGTCGGGCACGCCGGCAAAACGCCATAGCCCGCGATACAGGCCAACCTGCCAGAAGACCAGGCCCTGGGCGGCGAGCACGAGCGCGATTTCCGCCGACCACAGGGGAATCACCGGCGCATTGGCCTCGATTCCCCAGCGCAGGCGATGCAGGGCTTGCCAGACGATCCAGACCATCGCGAGATCGTGCGCAACCACCGCAACGCGCGGCAGGCCACTTTTCCACCGATCACGCCATGAGCTCATCCGTCGCCCCTTTTCTTTGTT